>Ga0105049_10000224_pt1 | contig 58421 bp, 55 predicted proteins | sample MAT06_FD_78087 | JGI IMG/M metagenome (GOLD analysis project Ga0105049, IMG submission 78087) | Freshwater microbial communities from Lake Fryxell liftoff mats and glacier meltwater in Antarctica - MAT-06 | ecosystem: Environmental > Aquatic > Freshwater > Ice > Liftoff microbial mat | place...
GCAGCGGCTTAAGCCTTTTGCCGGAACTGGACAAGACGGGGTTCACCGATGGCTTACAATATGGACACAGAAGCATCCAGCGTCCGGGCTTCATTGTAGCTGCTGATGACCTCTTCCAGAGAAGTCTGAATCAAGTAAAGCTGATTGCGGGGCTTGCCTGATAAAAACTGCATGACCCGAAGTCAAGTAACAGCAGAAGAATTACTATCTTAAATAAACGATAAGTTTTCCACAAATACCGGGGATTTTTAGACAGTCTGACGGTTGCTGGTTGCCGGGGACCCTGCTCCGCCAGCGGTTAGTCGCTGAAAATGCCCTTCGCCCCGTGCCACCCAAAGCCGGGGCGAAGTTGTTCTTTGGCCACGCCCAACTTGGCCCTTCCCCCGGAACCGGACTACCTTTGCGTCCGGTATGGTGCCTTCCTGGATAGGCGGCATTAAAGACCAGGTTGAACAGCCATCCCGCAAAAATCTCAAAGAATGAAATTTCGTATTCTTATTTCCGTATGTGCATTTGCAATTTTGGCCATCACTGCTGCGAGTTGTGCCGACGAGCGCAGCAAGCAGCTCAAAGCCATTTCTGTTCAAGAACAAGCGCTGGCGCAATTGCCGAAAGATTTGGAGATTCCCACAGAGGAGCAGCGCCGCCTAACTACTGCCCTGATTGACCAATACCAGGCTTTCGTGCAGGCCTTTCCGGACGATACCGCATCGGCAAATTTTGCGTTTGAAGCTGGCTTAAACCTGGAGACCTTGGGCAAGTTTAAGGAGGCCATTACCTGGTACGATGAAGTCTGGAAAAACCGACCTGAACACCGCCTGGCGCCCATCGCTTACTTCCGCACCGGTTTCATCAGCGAGAAATTCCTGCGGGACAATACCCAGGCACGCGAGCGCTACGAGGGTTTCGTGGCGGCATACCCGCAGCATCCTTTGGCAGAGAACATGGACATGCAGTTGCGTTTTTTGGGCAATGACGAAGCGCTTTTGAACGCCATCCTGAACCAAAAGGACAGCTTGCAAACGCCTTAAAGGCTGTCGCCTGCGATTCTACGCCACAGGCGAGCGGAGGACCGCGGGCAAATGCTTGTGGCTGCACAACAGCGCCAAAGTCTTCAGTCCCGAAAGGGTGCTGACCAGGTTTCGCGCAGCAATTGTCCGAGTTCCTCTTCGCTGATATCCAGGCGCAACAGGCCGCTTCGGGCAAAAGAGATTTTGCCTTTTTCTTCGGAAATAACCAGCGCCGTGGCATCGCTGTGTTCGGTGATGCCCACGGCAGCCCGGTGGCGCAATCCGAGTTGTCCCGGAAGTTCAGAGGTCTCGGAAACGGGAAGTATACAGGCTGCCGCAACGATCCGGTGATCGGCAATAATGACCGCACCGTCGTGCAGCGGACTTGACTTTTGAAAGATGGTTTCCAGGAGTTTGCCGCTGACCTCTGCGTCCAGTTTTACGCCGGTATCGGCAAAGAATTGCAACCGCGACGTCTGGCTGAACACGAGCAGCACTCCGGTTTTTTTTCGCGCCATTTTGAGCAGCGAAGCCTCCAGTGATGGCAAAAATGCCGGGTCTTCATCCTGGATGCCCCGGCCGAGCCGGCGCAGCGAAAAACGCCGAAAAAAACGCGATCGCTGCAATTCGCTGCCCCGTCCGATGTAAAGCAAAAAACGCCGGACTTCCGGTTGGAAAACAATCAGTAGCGCCAGCACGCCAACGCTGATGAACTGCCCCATGATCTGCGAGATCAGTTGCATGTTCAGCGCCCTGAAAAGCAGGCTCAGCAGGTACACAATCAAAAAGCCGACGAAAATGCTGTAGGCCAGACTGCCACGGATAATCCGGTAGAGTTGATACAGCAAAAAACCCACCAGCAAAATGTCCAGCACATCAATAAACCGCAATTCAAAGAAGCCAAAGCGGATAAACGCAGGCACCAGCGCAAGGGTATTCGCCTCGGGCAGCGAGGGCAGGCTGGCGCTGATCGCGGTTAGTATGGTTTCCAGTTGGCTCAAGGTCTAAACGCGGGTTTTTCTTCGGGCGAAAGGCGGTTGCTCTCCAGGCCGCGATGGTACGCACCCACGAGGGTCAGCACCTGACGGGCCTCCAAGGGATCGTGAACCCGCAGGACCGCAGCCCCCTGGAGCAGGGCCAGCGTGTTGATAACCGATGTGCCGTTTAGGGCTTCTGCAGCTGGTACTTCCAGCGTCCGGCAGATTATGGATTTGCGCGAAACCCCCACCAGCAGCGGCGCATCCAGTGCGCGGAAGGCATCCAGCGAGGCCAATAGCCTGAAATTGTCAGCCAGCGATTTGCCGAACCCGAAACCCGGGTCAACCAACACATCGCGAATACCCGCCTGGCGGCAAGCCATTAATTTAGATTGCATCCAGTCGTATACTTCTAATCCTATGTGGGCAACATCATCGTTGTCTTTGTTCGCGGGTATGCCTTTGTGGTGCATGAGCACATAAGGGGCTCCGGAAGCGGCGGCGACACTCCAGAGTTCGGGGTCGAGCTGACCAGCCGAGACGTCGTTGATGATGCCCGCCCCGGCTTCCAGGCAGACGCGGGCGGTGTGGGCATAAACGGTATCAATAGAAAAGACAGCATCCGGGAAGGCGCGCACCAGCGCTTCCAGCACCGGCAGCACGCGTAGTAACTCCTCCTCTGCGGCCACGATCTCCGCTCCGGGACGAGTCGACATTCCCCCGATATCCAGCCAATCTGCGCCTTGCTCCAGCAATACTCCTGCGCGATCCACCCAGGCCGCAGGGGAATCCTGGGCAACCAGGGCAGCATCGGGGCGGTAAAACGAGTCCGGCGTAACATTTAGGATAGCCATGATCAACGGGCGTTCCAGCGCGTGGATACGACCGCGAATGGTCAAAGTCCTTTTGGGGAAAAAGAGGCTATTTTTACCGGTCATATCGCAGTAGCTGGCGTTTCCAGCGATGCCTTAAAAGTACACAAAGCCAGACGTTTGGATACCGCACTGCAATACGCACAGGTCTTTGATCAATGCCGCGAGATTTTCCGGAGTAAAGTTCACGACTACGGCTGTTCCTGGCGCATCCTTAGACCGTCGTCGCTGACGGACCAATTGTACATCAAGGCCCAGCGCATCCGCAACCTGGAGCAGGGTGCCCTGCCGCGAGTGGACGACACCATTGACAGCGAGTTTCAGGCCATTGTTAACTATGCCGTCATAGCCGGCATTCAATTGCGCCGGGGCTGGGACGATGAACGGGAGCTGTCGGAGCAAGATGCATTGCATTGGTATGAGCAGGAACGACAGCACATCCGGGAACTGATGGAGGCCAAGAACCACGATTACGGCGAGGCCTGGCGCGACATGCGCGTGTCGTCGTTTACCGACCTGATTTTGGTCAAGTTGCTTCGGGTCAAACAAATAGAGACCAACAACGGGGTTACCCGGGTTTCAGAAGGGGTAGAAAGCCATTACCGCGATATGGCGAACTACGCAATTTTTGCCCTCATTAAACGGCAGGAAGAGCGTTGAGCTCGCTAAAAGACGCCGCAGTTTAGTTGAAGTGAAACATAACGAATACGAATAATGAAAATTATTGTCCAACTCAGTCGTTTTCTGGTCGGAGCGCTCTTTATTTTTTCCGGCCTCATTAAAGCCAATGACCCGGTGGGTTTTGGTGTCAAGCTCGAGGACTACTTTTTGGTGTTCGCCGAGACGCTCTCGTTCTTCCGCAATCCGGTCTTGTTGCAGGCAACCGTGCCCTTGGCCTGGTTCATCTGCGTGTTCGAAGTGGCTCTTGGCATCGCGCTGCTGTTGGGCCTTCAGCGCAAGCTGGTGGCCTGGTCGCTGCTGCTGATGATTCTCTTTTTCACTTGGCTGACGGGCTATTCTGCGGTCACGGGCGCGGTGACAGACTGTGGCTGCTTCGGCGATGCCATTCCGCTCACCCCCTGGGAATCCTTTTACAAAGACCTGATCTTGCTGGTCCTCATTGGGGTCATTTTCATCGACGTGCTGTTCTGGCCCAAAGTGATCAAACCGATTTTGCCGCCGGTGTTGCGCTGGGGGCTGTTTTTGCTGGTGAGTGGGTTCAGCGCATGGGTGGGCGTGCACGCCCTTCGCCATTTGCCCTTCATCAACTTTCGACCGTATAAAATCGGGGTAAACATAGAAGAGGCTATGCAAATGCCCGCCGATGCCAAGCCCGAAATTGTGGAGCTGACCTGGGTTTACAAAAACAAAGCCACGGGCGAAGTAAAGACGTACATTGATCAACTCCCGGAGGATTTGGATGCCTGGGAGTTTCAGGACCGCACGGAACGCCTGGTGCAAAAAGGCGATGAGCCGCCCATCTACGATTTTGTGCTCAACGATGACTTGGCGCGCGACCGCACCAGTTTTGTGTTGAACCTGGACGATGTGTACTTCTTCTTCATCAGCCCCGAGCTGGCGCATACCAACCAGGATGCCTGGCGGGGACTCAACGCCTTGCAGGCCAAGGCGGAAGCAGAGGGGGTGCATGTGCTGGGATTAGCGGGATCCAGCCGCGAAGAGATTGAGGCATTTCGCCATGAAGTGCAGGCTGCTTACCCGTTCTATGCCGTTGATTTGAAGGCGCTCAAAACCTTTATCCGGGCCGATCCCGGGGTAGTGCTCCTGCGCAAAGGCACCATTCTGGCCAAGTACGCGTGGCGTGATGTTCCGGATTACGAGACCATGAAAGCCGGGCATTTTGCCGGCCGCCAGTCCGGTCCGCTGGCTGATTTGAACCCGGCCAACTTCAGCCCCGGTCAGCGCCTGGCCGATTTGCTTACCGATCAAACCAACGACCTGGCTGGCTTTACGGTGTTCAATTCCGGGGGCGATGACCAGACGACGCGGCTCGTCAACAGCGACACGATGGTCTGGGTCCTGGTCCGCGACATTTTTGAAGTCAACCTGGAGAGCTGGCAGGAGTTGCAGCCCGTTTTGAGCGGATTGGCCGAGCGAAAGCTGCCCTACGGCGTCATCACCGGTTCGGATGAAGCCGACCTGTTGCCCATGCGCGATGCCAGCGGGCTGGAATTCGATTACTACTTTAGCGATCCGGACTACCTGTCCGCCATTGAAAAAACCAACATCGGGGTGATCGCGGTGGTGGATGGCAAGGTGGTGGCGCGCTGGTCTTCTGGCCAGTTGCCCGATCCGGCTACTATACTGACGCCTTAATCCAGCTTCTTGATTCCCTACCTCCTAAAGCGCATTGGCTACGGCTTCCTGGTTCTACTGGGGGTAGTGATTCTGGTATTCTTCCTGTTTAGTCTGGCCGGGGTGGACCCGGCTAGGATGACGTTGGGTCAGCGCGCTGACCTGGCCACGATCGAAAACGTCCGAAAGGAGTTCAACCTGGATTTGCCGCTGTACCGGCAATTTCAGCTTTATCTCAACGACATCAGTCCGGTTTCGCTGCACAACGCAAGCGATCCGGAAGCCCGCAATTTTCTGGATCCGGAGAAATACCTCTACCGCTCGCTCGTTTCGGTAGGCGCGCAAACGCTGGTCATCAAACGGCCTTACCTGCGCCGTTCTTTCCAAACCCGACGCGATGTGACTGAGTTGCTGTTGGAACGAATTCCAAACACGCTGGTGCTTGCCGTTTCTGCCATGATCCTGGCCACGGTGGTGGGCATTTTGCTCGGGGTGCTGGCGGCGGTTAACCACAACACGCCGCTTGATCAAGCCAGTGTGGCCTTGTCGGTGCTCGGCATTTCGTTCCCGTCGTATTTCAGCGCGGTGGTTTTTCAATTGGTCTTTGCCTACCTGCTCGTTGACCTGACCGGCCTGAACCTGACCGGCGATTTGTTCGTGTCCGACCCGCTAACGGGCAAGGAAACGCTGGTGCTCAAAAATCTGCTGTTGCCCGCCATCGTGCTGGGCATTCGACCGATTGCAGTGATTGTGCAGTTGACCCGCAGCTCCATGCTGGATGTGCTTACGCTGGACTACGTGCGCACCGCCCGGGCCAAAGGTTTGGGCGAAAGGGCGGTGTTGTTTCGCCACGCCCTTCGCAACGCGCTCAATCCCGTGTTGACGGCCATTTCCGGTTGGTTTGCTGAGTTGCTGGCCGGGGCCTTTTTCGTCGAGGTCATTTTTGACTACAAGGGCCTGGGTTTTGAAACCGTGGAGGCTCTCAAGAAATTTGACTTTCCGGTGCTGATGGGGGCCATCCTGTTTGCCGCCACCATTTTTGTGGCCATCAACATTTTAGTGGATATTCTCTATTCGTTCCTCGATCCGCGGGTGTCGGTGAAGCAGCCTTAAGCGGGCCAGGAGGATCCTGAATAAACCACAATATTTGTTATGGAACATCCAAGCCCTTCGCCTGATTGGCCTTCCAGGATTTACCTGATAGGCTTCATGGGCAGCGGAAAAAGTGGCTTGGGTGCCAAACTTGCCCGCAGGCTTAATTACGAGTTTCGCGATTTGGACGCCCTGATCACGGAGCGCGAAGGCCGGCCGGTAACGGCGATTTTTGCCGAGCAGGGGGAAGCTTATTTCAGAAAGGTAGAGACCGAAATACTGCACGCTACGGAAGCGTTCAACCACACGCTCATCGCGCTGGGCGGCGGCACGCCCTGCTTTGGCCAAAACATGGATTGGATTAGCCGCAATGGCTGGAGCATTTACCTGCGCATTACGGTTGCCACGTTGCTGGGACGCCTGCGAAAGAGCAAGGACAGCCGGCCTCTGCTCGCTGCCCTGACCGACGATGAAATGCTCGATTACATTAAGCGCACGTTGGAACAGCGCCGCCCTTTTTACGAGCGCGCACACGTGGTGCTGGACGCTGAAAACCTGACCCCAGAGCAGACGGAAAACGCGCTGCGAGAAAACCTCAGCTCAGGAAGACACCTGGCTGATCCCCGCTTAAATTGACGTCGATGTGTTCGTGGAGCGTGGTGCTCAGCGAAGTGCCCACGTAGTCTGCGGACACGGGATAGGCCTTGTGGCGCCGGTCAACCAGCACAGCCACGCGAATTTTCTTTGGGGCCATGTCCAACAAGGGCTTGACGGCATACAACAAGGTGCGGCCCGTATTGGCTACATCGTCTACGATGACCACCACTTTGCCGTCCACTAATTCGGGGGTGACGCCCATTTCAATGGGCTTGGACGTAGGGTGCTTTTTGTCCAGGTTGATGGACGTGAGGTGAATGTTCAGGCTGCCGATTCGGCGCAGCTCTGCGGCGATGCGCTCGGCCAGCGCGTAGCCTTCGTCATTGCGGCAAATGCCCGCAATAACAATCTCTTTTTCGTCGTAATTGTCTTCCAGAATTTCAAAAGCAATGCGCACAATCTTCTGGTGAATGCTTTGGGCATCCAGAATTCTGCTCTTTGTTGTTGGCGTCGCGGCGGGCGTGGGAGACATAAGATGGCGCAATCAAGTGGTGGCAGGTAGGCGTCCTGGCTCCGGGCCAAGGACTCCCTTTAAGGCAACAACAGGCGGTCGGTGTAAACGGTCTGTCCGTTGTCCCTTACCCGATAAATATAAACCCCAGCGGCGAGATCCCCGCGCATCCATTCCACCAAACCTTCAGAACCCGTCAAAGCTAGCACCGCTACCCGCTTTCCGGGCAGATCAAAGAGCTCCAGCATGCCATTTGTGCCGCTCAGGCCGCTGTACTCCAGCAAGGCCCGGTCCTGCACCGGGTTGGGCGAAAGGCTGACACGGGCCGTGGCAACCCCTTCGCGAGCCGCCAAGGTGCTGAAGGTCACAAAAGCGCTCCAGGCGGAGGTATCGGCCACGCCGCACAAAGCCCGAATCCGGAATTCGTAGTCCGCTGCCGCGCGAAGCGACGGAACCAATTCCAACGAAGTGTACGAGTAACGGTTAACCCAGCGGTCCGTGCCGAGGCGGCGACCTTCCAGAACATACCCTATGGCATCTTCTACCGGATTCCACACCATGCGCGCCGCCGACGAAGTGGTATGGGTTACCGTCACTCCATCGGGGGTGGCACAAGTCTGGTCCGAGATTTGCAAGCTGGCAAACGCATTGACTTTGCCGTGGCCCCATTGGTTGTCAGGTAGGGCAGTGCCGGTAAACGCATCCTGACGCGCACCCTGGACAAGCGCATTTTTCACAGCTGCATACGAGGCATTCGGGTAGCGCTGCAAATACAACGCTGCGATGCCCGCCACAATGGGCGAAGAGAACGAGGTGCCGCCTTGCAGGTAGTGTCGCCCGCCCGGCGCGATGTAGTTGGCGGCGCCCAGCCCGATGAGCCAGTTGGTCATGTTGGTGGAGCCGCTGGCTAGAACCCATTGCCCCGATGCGCTGACGTCTGGCTTGATCAAACCGTGGCGCGTTGGTCCATTGGACGATGACAAAATCCGGGTTTCCGGGGTGCCCGAGATAGGAGGGCTGGCACCGTAATAGTTGATCATGCTGTTCCGGTTGTAATAGCTGCCCACCGCAATCACACGGTCGGAACACTGCCAGGAACTGACCAGGGTAGATTGCCCGTCCGGGGCGCGGTAATGAACAATGTCCGGAAAAACGGTGGAAGCGGGAAGGTCCGTTCCGCGAAAGAGGTACGAGGTGCCGGTCACCGCGGGGTCGGTCCAGGCGTCAATCCGGCCGCTTCCGGTGGTTTCCAGGCGCCAGCGCAGGCTGGTTGAATCCGGAAAAACCGCCACTTCAACCAAATAAGCCGGTCCCTGCCGGCTGACCCAGCACTTGATGAATCCGAGCCGATTTGGCCCGTTAAACAAGTCGTGTTCTATACTGTCTACGCCTGAACTCAGGTCCAGGTCGCTGGTCAGGTTCCAAAAGGGAGAACGCCCGCGGAACGACCAGCCCGTTGGCTGATCAGCGCCAACGGCAAAGTTCCAGCCTGGGGCATCGGCAGTGTCGATCCAGGCCTGGAGGTAGGCGGCTCCAAGGGCGCTTTCGTAGCGAAACCACGTAAAGGCTGTGTCGGCGTTCGCTTCGTAGCCGAGGTGAAAGATGCGGTCACCGGCGTTACCTACGGCAGCCACAACGGCCCTTCCTGCGCGCGCGGCCAGCATAGAGTCAATCATTTGGGCGGCCAGATCCTGGCCGTCGTGCGAGCCCAGGTAGGTGCCCACACTGGTGTTGATGACGCAGGGTTTGCCGGCGGCGTCGGCTTTGTCAAAAATGTAGCGAATGGCGTCTACCACATTACTTAAAAAAGTATTGTTAAAAGACAGATTTACGGCAATGATGTCCGCAGCGGGAGCCACTCCGCGGTATTGGCCGGTGGCCCGGCCGTTGCCTGCGGATACGCCGGCAACACCGCTGCCATGCGAGTAGCTTAGGTTGGGGTCAATGTGGGCACAGGCCAGCGCTTCAATGGCGGCAGAGTCGCATTCCTGGCCGTAGCCGTAGGGCGAAGGGGCCGAGCCGTCGTCGGGCAGGTTTTGGTCCCAGATGTACTTGATCCGGGTACGGTCCAGCGAGTCGCGGAAATCGGGGTGCGTGAAGTCAATGCCCAGGTCTACTAAACCCACGATGACGCCCTGGCCGTCGTAAGCGTGGGGGAGGGGGGCGTAGCCTGCCTGGACCGAGTCAACCCGGCTGTGCACCAGCATCACGTCTCCGAGCGGCTGTACGGCTGACCCCGTGCCGTCCATGCGCAGCACGGCAGGATGGCCGAGCAGTGCGCGCCATTGCCGGGCAGGCACACGAAGGGCGCAGCGGTTGCCGATAGCGTATTTCAGGGAGCCACCGAGTGAGGCGGCTGTTTGGGCGAGCACGGCCGGATCGCCTTGAACGAGCAGGTGGACAAAGCCGTCGGCATCGCTTCCCATGGGCTGAAAGCGGGGGGTGGGGGCCAGGCCGGTCTGGGGCAGGCCAGAGGGGGCCAGGCCCGTTTGAGGCAGGCCAGAGGGGGACAGGCCAGAAGGGGTCAGGCCGGCTTGGGGCAGGTCAGAAGGAGGCAGGTCAGAGCGGGTTTGCTCGGAGGTTGTTGCGGTTTGTTGCGGCTGCGCTTTCGGAAAACGCGCCAGCGCCTGCCCGCTTACCCCGACACTCCACACCAGCAGAACAGCAGGCAGCGCAGCGAACACTAAGCCCTTCGCCCGAAATAGCAAGTGCACAAAGAGGCTGGGGCCAGCGAAACGGAAGCTAGGAGACGTGTTTATGGGCATGCTGAGGAGTTTGGGACCAACAATGGTTCCAGGGCAATGAAAAACCGGGGTATTGGGCATAAACGAAGCGAAAGGTAAAGGAAGAAACGACAAACAATGCTCACCTTATACGTATTTACAGAGTCTTTGTTTGCGGATCGCTTTTTGCACAAATTTTTTCAAACGATCGTTTGGTAAATGTGCTCCGGATTGCTGTAAATTGCACGCAATGGCGTTCGTTCAACCCTTGATTTTCACGGTTTTGACGGTGGCGGCTTTCAGCATGGCCGGCCTGCGCTTTAAGCGCATTTACGAGAACATCCGCATGGGCCAGCCCGAGCCGGTTAAGGGCTCCCTGCGCAACATGCTCTTGTTGGCGCTGGGCCAGAAGAAGATGTTCCGCAACATGATTCCGGCCTTGTTGCACTTGGCGGTGTACACCGCTTTTTTGCTCACACAGGTGGAATTGCTCGAGATTTTTCTCGACGGTTTTACGGGCAAACACCGCCTGATCTATCACGCTATTGATAACAGCGCCTTTGGCAAAGGCCTGTATGTGGCCATTATTAGCGGCATTGAAGTGCTCAGCTTATTGGCCTTTGTGGCTACGCTGGCGTTTTTAGCGCGTCGCAACCTGCTTAAAGTGCCGCGTTTTGTCAAGTCGGAGATGAACGGCTGGCCGCGGCTGGACGGCAACATTATCCTTTATCTGGAGATTGTGTTGATAGCGGCCATCTTTACCATGAACGGCGCTGACGAAGCGATTCACCGCGCAGAGGGTAAGGGCTCTTATGGTTTTTTGCTCTCGGGAAACGTGGTTTGGATGCTGTTTAGCGGCTTTTCTCCGGCAACGCTTACCGTGTTGGAGCGGGTAGGCTGGTGGCTGCATATTCTGGTGGTGTTTAGCTTTTTGAACTACCTGCCGTTCTCCAAGCATTTGCACATTATGCTCGCGTTTCCCAATGCCTATTTCACCCGAATTTCAGGCAACGGGCAAATGCGCAATATGCCGGAAATACAGCGCGAGATTCAGTCTATGTTGGATCCTGCTGCCGCGTCCGGCCAGGCGCTACCGCCTCCGGACCAGTTTGGCGCCAAAGACGTGAAGGACCTGAGCTGGAAGCAGTTGCTGGACGCCTATGCCTGCACGGAATGCGGACGCTGCACAGCAGCCTGCCCGGCCAGCCAGACCGGAAAAAAACTATCGCCGCGCAAAATCATGATGGACACGCGCGACCGGATGGAAGAACTGTCGCTAAACCGGCAACGGCACGGCGCGGACCACCAGGATGGAAAAGCCTTGCTCGGCGATTACATCAGTGCCGAAGAACTCCGGGCCTGCACCACGTGCAACGCCTGTGTTGAAGAGTGCCCGGTCAGCATCAACCCGCTGAGCATCATTTTGGAATTGCGCCGCCACCTGATTTTGGACCAAAGCAGTGCGCCGGAAAGCTGGACCCAAATGTTTACCCATGTGGAAAACAACGGAGCGCCTTGGCAGTTTGCTCAATCCGATCGGGACAAATGGATTTCACAAGCAGATGCTTAAACGCCTAAAAGGCGCTTAAACCACCCTTAAACGAAGCTTAAATCTTCTGTTGGGCAAATTTTTACAGCAACCCTACATGGCAAATCCTTCGTTAACGCGCGTGCCCACCATGGCTGAAATGGCCGCATCCGGCGAGCAACCCGAAATCTTGTTTTGGGTGGGATGTGCCGGCAGTTTTGACCAACGCGCCCAAAAAGTGACCGGGGCGCTGGTGCGCATCCTCAACCAGGTGGGGATCAAATTCGCGGTGCTGGGCCGCGAAGAACTCTGCACCGGCGATCCGGCCCGACGCGCGGGCAATGAGTTCCTCTTCCAGATGATGGCCGCTCAAAACATTGCCACGCTGGAGGGCTACGGTGTCAAGAAGATCGTGACCGCCTGCCCGCATTGCTTCAACACGCTTAAAAACGAGTACCCTGAACTCGGCGGTAATTACTCGGTACTGCACCATACTTCGCTGATTCAGGAGCTGTTGGATGGAGGCCGTTTGTCGGTCGAAGGGGGGGCGTTCCAGGGCAAGCGCATCACGTTCCACGATTCCTGCTACCTGGGTCGGACCAACGGCATTTACGAGGCACCCCGCGCTGCGCTGGCTGCCCTGGATGCTGAGTTGGTGGAAATGCGCTCGTGCAAATCACGGGGCATGTGCTGTGGGGCGGGGGGAGCACAGATGTTCAAGGAGGCCGAGCCCGGCAAAGAAGAAGTAAACAACGCCCGCACGGCCGAAGCACTGGCAGTAAAGCCGGATTACGTGGCTGTGGCCTGTCCCTTCTGCAACACCATGATGAGCGACGGCGTCAAGTACGCCGACCGCCAGGACGACGTTCACGTGCGCGATATCGCCGAGTTGGTGGCGGAGGCAGCAGGGTTGTTCAGGTGATCGCCTGTCCGGATGTGGTCACGAAGCCGGGCAGCGTTGAGGGCGAGTACAGGCAGCAGGGTTGTTCAGGTGATCGCCTGTCCGGGTGATTGGCGGCGGCGCCCGGCGTAATTTTGTCTATTAAACCGCTTTGCCATGCTCGCTCCGTTAGACCAGCTTCCCGACAATTCCCGCATCTGGATTTACCAGGCCGATCGCGCGTTGAGCGAATCCGAATGCCGCGAAGTGAACGAGGGCCTTTCAACCTTTGCCCAAAGCTGGGCGGCACACGGGGCTCCCGTGCGCGCATGGGCAGGCGTGCACGGCCACCACTTTCTGGTTTTTGCCGCGGATGAAAACTACAGCGGCGTCAGCGGCTGCTCCATTGACAGTTCTGTGCGGATTGTGCGCGATTGGGGAGCGCGCCTTGGCGTGGACTTTTTCGGGCGACTAAACCTGGCCTGTGAAACGCCTCAAGGCTTGCAGCTGCTGCACCGCGATGCGCTGGAAGCTGCTGAAAAGGCGGGCACCCTCAGGCCGGATACGCCGGTCTACGACCACACCGTACAAACACTGGGCGAATGGCGCCACACCTGGAAGCGACCCCTTCGCGAGTCCTGGGCTGCCGCCAATTTATCGCTGCCCTGAGGGGGTTGCGGACGGCTGTTGAAACTTGCGCGTAACGAAGAAGCTGGGAGTTCTGTTAATTAAGGCAGAAGAACTTGTTGAGCCGCACCACATTTTCCGGCTTGCCAAAAACGTACAACACATCATCTTGCAAAATCACCGTCTCTGGGTTGATTTCGTCTAAGTAGGTGTCGCTGCGGCGAATGGCCAGAATCGTGACCCCAAAATTCTCCCGCAGGCCCGACTTAACAATGCTTTTGCCCACAACCGCATTGTTGCCTTGGTAAACTGGCAAGGTGGCAATTTCCGCATCGGGAAGCTGTAGACGAACCCCGGGGGTGGGCAGGCTGTTGCCGGGCAAACTGCGAAGCATTTCGTAGTTGCGGGAGCGGATTTGGTTCACAAAACCCTGGATTTCATCTTGAGCAACCAGGTAATGCCGCAGCACACGGGTAAAGATCTCAATGGAGGTCTCAAATTCTTCCGGGATCACCTCGTCGGCACCGTGTTTCAGGTTCTCTTCAATTTCGCGGGTGTAGCGCGTGCGCACAACGATGTAGGCGGTCTCCGTAAAGTCGCGGATGCCCCGAATGATTTTATGCGTGGAATCGGGATCGGAAATAGCCACAACAACAACGCGGGCATTTTGAACGGCAACATGCTGGAGAATGACCGCATCGGTTGCGTCACCGTACAAAATCGGTTCGCCCATGGACTTAGCCTTGGCGATAGCCTCCGGATCAAGTTCCACAATGATGTAGTCAATGCCGGCATAGCGGGCAGCTTTAGCCACATTTTCGCCGTTGAGCCCAAATCCAATGATGACCAGGTGGTCTTGTAGCGGTTTTTCCACCTCCGGACCTTTCGGTGCATTTTGGCTGCCCAGTGCGCGCAGCGAATCACGCAGGGGAAGGGGCATGGGAGCGCGAAGCAACCGTGTAGTAATCTTGGGGGCCGAAGCAATCACAAAGGGCGATATGCCCATGGTGATGATGGAGATGGCCAGAAAGTACTGATACACTTCGTCGGGTAACAGGTCAAATTCCATGCCGCTCGCCGCGAGCAGAAATGCAAATTCCCCCACCTGGAACAGGCTCAATCCCGTTAGCAAAGCGGTGCGCGGCGGATAGCGCAGAATGAGAGTAGCCAGCGCAATGACCAGAAGTTTTATTACGGTAACGGCAAGGCTGAAGGCCAGGACTAACAGCAAATGGTCGAAGAAAAATCGGATGTCGAGCAACATCCCGATGGACACAAAAAAGAAGCTGATGAAAATCTCGCGGAAGGGCAAAATGTTAGCGGTGGCCTGGTGGCTGTACTCCGACTCAGAGATGATCAGGCCCGCAAAAAATGCGCCGAGGGCCAGCGACAAACCCACCGATGAGGTGAGCCAGGCCGTAGCCAGGCAAATGACGACGATGCTGAGAATAAACAGCTCCCGGCTTTTCGTTTTAACCACCCTGCGCAGAATTCCCGGTACCGCGTATTTGGCTAAAATGATGACCAGACCAACCACCAGCACCACTTTAACCACAAGAAAACCTATGGTTTGTAGCGGGTTTTCTGCTTCGCCTGCCAGGATCGGCACCAGCAGCATCATGGGCACCACCACGATGTCCTGGAAGATGAGCATAGCCATTGCTACCCTGCCGTGTGGCGAGGCCAACTCGCCCTTTTCCTGCAACATTTTTAAGACAATGGCCGTGCTGCTCAGCGACAACAAGAAGCCCATGAAAATGGCAGAGCGAAAAGGAATTCCGAGCAAATAGGCCCCCCCGGCAGCGGCGAGAATGGTGCCGCCTACCTGGAGCAGCCCCCCCCATAGCACAACATTTCTTATGCTCGAAAGCCCTTTCAAAGAAAATTCAATGCCGATCACAAAGAGCAGGAAAATGATCCCGATTTCGGCCAGCAGTTCCACTTCGTGGCTGGCCTGAATCAAGTTCAGGCCGTGCGGTCCTGCAACTATACCAGCCACCAGGAAGCCGAGCAAGGCGGGGAGTTTTAGGCGCTGGAAGGCCAGGATCAACAGGACAGAGAAGCCCAGAATAATGACGATCTCTCTTAGAATGGGAATTTGCATGCAGGTCTGGTGCGTTACATGATTGAACGAACGACAGTTCAATGAAATGCGCTATTCGTTAGGCAGCTCCGGCAATTCCATCGGCTCCATGCCAGGTCTCCGGTATAAGCGAATAAACACTTTCCCCCGTTCCCATTCGCGTTGGAGCGGCCAAGTGTTGGTAATCTGGTCGTAGGTGCCGTGGGGAATGTCGTTAATGATGTTGCTGTAAAGGACATAATCGTGGCTTAGCCAGTCCCCTTCGGCTTTTTTGAATGAAGTGCGCTTCTGCTGGGAGCCCGGCCGCACCGATTGCATGGGTTTGTACAATGGAAACTCGGTGTACACCGCTTCAGGGTCCGGGATTTCGCTCCAGGCCTGGCTCATGAGTGAAAAATAGGGCAGGTGGGCCAGAGAAGCATCCCAGCCTTGGGCTACTTTGTCCGGATAAATCCATCGGTGTCCAAAGGCCAGCATGGACAGGATGGCAATGCCGTAGAAGCGGCTTCGTGTCGGGTCCAACAAATGAATCCGGTAAGCGAACCAAGGCAGCGCCAGCACAAAGACCACCAGAAAGTATCGGTGGGCAACGGGGTTAGCGAAAGGCAAAAAAGCCAGGCTCAACACCAACAGCGGTATCCCAAAAACCAAAAGCATGCGGCGTTCTTGTCTTTGGATGGGCTCCTTTGCCCGCCAAAGGGTCAACATCCACAGCAATCCGGGCACCCAGAGCACCAGCCGACCGAAATCGAGCAAGCGCCACACGATGAGGCCGACATTCCTGAGGATGCCTTCAAAACCCGCCCACTTTTGATTGGCGGACCAGGCGGAATCCGGATTGGCCAGCACCCAGCCGGTTTGCGAAGCGTGGTAGCTAAACCAGGCCACCAGACCCAAGGCAGCCAGACCAAAAGGCAACAAAAGCCAATTGAGTTGCCGGAAAGGTTGCCGGGAGTGTTGGCGGAAAGGTTGCCGGAAAAGTTGCCGGAAAGGTTGCCGGAAAGGTTGGCGGGAGTCGGTTTTTTTTCCAGCGGAAGCACCTGCAGGCCAAGCCAGCGCAAAGGCGGTTACCCACAAAGCGGCCATACCCAGACACCCCCGCAAGCTCGTCATCCCCATGGCCAGCAGCAAGAGGCTCAACACCGCTGGTCTGCGTTCTAACAGGCATACTAACGCGCTGAGGTACAACCCCAACAGAACCAGGTCTGGGCCGACGTGAATAGCCTGGGCGGCAAAGGTGGGTTCCAGCAGGAGCAGTCCGGCACCGATCCAATGGGCACTTTGCTGGCTAGCATGGGGGAGCAACAGGCGAAGGAGGCGGTAGAAACTGCCCCAGATGAGCAACAACACCGGCAGCATAGCCAGGTGCGCCACCGGAAGCGTAGGACCCAGGGCAGTCCACCACAAGGCCAGGTACCAGCCAAATGCTGGCGGGTGGCCGGAGTCCAGTTGCGGCGGCAGAATCCAGGCCCATAGTCCGTTTTGCACAAAGTGCTGCCCCACCTCTGACCCCAGCAAAATGCTGTCCCAGAAAAAAGGCAAGGGCAGGCTCATAAAAACAATCAAGCCAGCCAGGCCATAGCCCAACCGGTTCAGGATGGCGTTAGCTGGCGCGAGTGTGCCCGGAACACCAGCGGATGGCTGGGGCTGGGCATTGTTAGGGCCTAAAGAAGCCTCGCCTGTCTTCCCTTTGGTCATGGTGGCGAAAATACAGCACCGCCCGTGAGCAGGTTTGCTGCCATTTTGTCACCGCAATAAGTGGAATACCGTAATTTTGCTCTTCGGCGCGGCCGCTGCTTAGCCGGTCCTTGGAGCTTGTCCACACTTTTGAGCCTTTCTTATGTACACCCGCGATTTTCAAGAAAACGAAGTTGGTGCCGGCCATCCGCTGGAACAGGGAGGCCACCAGCCCCTGGAAGATGCCCTTCAGGGGCAAGCCCTCGCTGCTGCAGCGTTGGCCATCGGTTCCAATGGCCGTCTGGCTTACATTGAGAGCTATGGGTGCCAGATGAACTTCAGCGATTCTGAAATTGTGGCCTCCATCCTGCACGAAGCCGGCTACGGCATCACGACTGAGGCCGCCGGAGCAGACCTCATTTTGCTGAATACCTGCTCCATTCGCGACAAAGCGGAGCAGCGCATTCGCACCCGCCTCCGCGAATTTCAGGGGCTGAAAAAGGCCAGACCCGAAGCCACTATTGGCATTTTGGGCTGTATGGCCGAGCGGCTAAAAGCCCAGTTGCTAGAAGAGGAAAAGCTGGTGGATGTGGTCTGCGGCCCCGACGCTTACCGAAGCCTGCCCGGCCTGATTGCCGAAGCGGAAAGCGGGCAGAAGGCGGTCAACGTACTGCTGTCTCGCGAAGAAACCTATGCGGAAATCAGCCCGTTGCGCCTGGACAGCAACGGGGTTACGGCCTTCATATCCATCATGCGCGGCTGCGACAACATGTGCTCGTTCTGCGTGGTGCCCTTCACCCGTGGCCGCGAGCGCAGCCGCAACGCCTTTACGATTGAAGCCGAAGCCCTCGATTTGTACCAGCGCGGTTATCGCGAAGTAACCCTGCTGGGCCAAAACGTGGATTCTTACAAGTGGCTGAATCCCGAAACAGGCCAAACCGAGCGCTTTGACTCGCTGCTGGAGCGGGTGGCGCTGGTGCATCCCGACTTGCGCGTGCGATTCTCTACGTCGCACCCCAAGGACATGACGGATGAAGTACTCCAAACCATTGCGCGGTATCCCAACATATGCAAGTATATCCACCTGCCGGTGCAGAGCGGCCATTCGGATGTGCTGGAGCGCATGAACCGCACCTACGACCGGGAGTGGTACTTGGACCGCATTGCGGCCATCCGCCGCTGGGTGCCGGACTGCGGCATTTCCACCGACATTATTGCCGGTTTTTGCGGCGAAACGGAACAGGAACACCAGGACACGTTGCGGCTGATGCGCGAAGTTCAGTACGAAATGGCGTATATGTTTTACTACAGTGAACGTCCCGGCACGCTGGCAGCGCGCAAGTACCCGGATGATGTGCCGCTGGAGGTCAAGAAACGCCGCCTGAATGAAATCATTGCGCTGCAAGGGGAACATTCGCTGGCCAGCAACCGCCGCGACCTGGGCAAAGTTTTCCGGGTCTTGGTTGAAAAGGAAAGCCGCCGTTCAACAGCGCATTTGTGCGGGCGCAACGACCAAAACAAGATGGTGGTTTTCGGACGCCAAGACTGGCAGCCCGGCCAGTACGTCAACGTTCTGATTGAAGATTGCACGTCCGCAACGCTGATTGGACGTGTGGTTTCAGCGGGCGAATTGGAGGCGGCACGGGTGGCGACCGCGCGAGAGGCTTAAAGAGAGCTTTGCGTTCTGCATAGAATCTGTTATGGAAATTCAATCGGTTAAACAGCGATTTGGCATCATCGGCAACAGTCCGGGCATTCACTATGCGCTGGAAGTAGCCACAAGGGTAGCCCCAACCAACCTGACGGTGTTGATTACCGGCGAAAGTGGCGTGGGCAAAGAGATTTTTAGCCAAATCATTCACCAGTACAGCACGCGCAAACACGCGCCGTTCATCGCCGTGAACTGCGGGGCCATTCCGGAGGGCACCATTGATTCGGAATTGTTCGGCCACGAAAAGGGCTCTTTTACCGGAGCTTTCGACAGCCGCAAAGGCTATTTTGAAACCGTCAACGGCGGCACGATTTTTCTGGACGAAGTGGGCGAATTGCCGCTGGGTACACAGGCGCGTTTGTTGCGCGTTCTGGAATCAGGAGAGTTCATTCGGGTGGGGTCTTCCAAATCACAAAAAACGGATGTCCGCGTGGTGGCCGCCACCAACGTCAACCTCCCGGACCTGATTTCGCGCGGCAAGTTTCGCGAGGACTTGTATTACCGACTTAACACCGTGCCGATCAATGTCCCGGCCCTGCGCGAGCGCTCGGATGACATCTTTTTGCTGTTCCGGAAGTTCGCCACAGACTTTGCCGAGCGCTACCGCATGCCCACCGTGGCCCTAGACCCGGATGCGCGTCGCATTTTGGAGAAGTACCCCTGGCCGGGCAATGTGCGCGAGCTGAAAAACATCGCCGAGCAGGTGAGCGTGCTGGCCAACGACAAAACGGTTTCAGGCGCCGACCTCGGGCGTTTTTTACCGGAGTTAACCAAACGCAATCTTCCTGTTTTGGCCGGCGATGCTTCGCAGAACAGTCTCAACGAGCGAGAGATTCTGTACAAGGTCTTGTTTGAAATGCGCAAGGACCTCAACGATCTTAAGCGCTTTGTCTGGCAGCTGGCCGGGGGCGAAAACGGCGAGGCCGGCAATTTGCACATGCCTTCGCATTTGCTGCCAGAAGAGGCCCAGGGTTCCATGGGCGGAGGGAACACATCGTTTGCTGCTGCTTATCCGCCGGGTACTGCGGGCTCGGGTGCTGCACCACAGGGTAGTGTCTATTCAGGAGCCGCGTATAGCAGCGGGGCCTTTCCCCCGTCAGGGAGAACGGTGGCGGAGGATCCGGCCGCAGAAGACCATACCTCTGCCATTGTCATTGATGCGCCTGGCGGAAGCAATGGCAGCGGAGTGGAAGAAAGTTTGTCCATTGCCGAAAAGGAAAAGGAGTTGATTGAAAAGGCCTTGCAGAAACACAAAGGCAAGCGCAAGGATGCCGCCCTGGACCTGGGCATTTCAGAGCGGACATTGTACAGAAAGATTAAAGAATATGAAATTAGCGAATAGTAATCGCCAATTTTATGCCAGCGGGGCTTTGTGGGCGATGCTGTTCCTTTTAACGGCTCCGGGCTGCAGTTACACGTTGAAACTGACCGATGCGTCTTTTCCTCCTGAACTAAAAAGTGTATCAATTGAAAATTTTGATAACACAAGCAGTTTTGCCGTACCGGGCCTGAGCCAGCGATTTACAGAGGCACTTCGCGACAAATTCACGCGCGAAACCAACCTCTTTGTGAGCGATGAGCCGGGAGGGGAGTGGACCTTTAGCGGCGCTATTACCCGTTACGCGATTACGCCTATTGCCCCAACTGGCGATGAGTTAACCGCGCTGAACCGCCTGACGATCACGGTTGCTGTTGATTTTGAAAACACGCTGGTGGAAGAAGGAGGCTGGTCCAGCAGTTTCTCGCGTTTTGCGGACTACGAAAGTTCAAGCCAGCTCGGCGATGTGCAGGACGGCTTGATTGATGATATTAACCTGCAATTGGTGCAGGACATCTTCAATAAGGTGGCGTCCAATTGGTAATCTTGCGCGCCATAATGAATCGACTTTGAATTCGCATGATTTGCTCCTACAGGCTTTGCGTCAACCGGAAGGTTGGCGAACGCTGCCGGAAGGCTGGCTGGAAGAGCAGGTGCGCCTGTACCCCTGGTTCGCCGCGCCGCGCATGCTGTTGGCCCGGCGGGATGCGGATACTGATGCAACCACTTTGACTTCAGCCGCGGTGCACGCGTTCAGTCGTGCGCGCCTTAAGGCCTGGATGACGGCAGAACTCGATGCCCAGCTCCGCTCGCTGACGGAAGGCCTGTCGGGGGAAGGGGGACCGTTTGGTTTGGCAACCGAGTCGGAGACGGCAGGTTTGGAAGGGTCAATTGAGCCTTTTGTGGCAGATGCGGCGGTTGAACGGGAGAGCGAGGTTTTGCCAGCGGTTTTGCCAGAGGTTTTGCCAGAGCCGGAGGTTTTGCCAGCGGTTTTGCCAGAGCCGGAGGTTGTGCCAGCGGTTTTGCCGGAGCCGGAGGTTTTGCCAGCGGTTTTGCCAGAGCCAGCGGTTTCGCCAGAGGTTTTGCCGGAGCCGGAGGCCGTCTCCAAAGGCGAACCGAACCCTGAGCCTGTTCCAGATACCCAACCCCAGCTGGCAGAAGCCAAAACGTTCGGCGAATGGTTGGCAGGGTATGCCGGCAGCCGGCCCGGTCTGCCGGGCACAGCACCTGACGCTGGGCCGTCCGACACACCGCCCTTTGCCTTGCCCAATACGCCGATCGCCGACGCCGAGATGCCTGTGACGGCGGGGGGGGGACGCTTAGAACCCCCTCCTTCGATAGCAGCCGCACTCCCAGCCGTCTTTGAGCCGGCAGTGTCGGAGATCGGTCTGGGGGGGGATTCCCAGCAGCTTGACGCCCTGATTGAGCGTCAGCGTGCCCTCCGCGCCAGACGTTTTGGAGCTGTGGCTTCCGGGGACCCGGTCTCTGGGCCCGCAGCAACGGGCAATGTCCTTTCCGACGCGCAGGATCCCACCCTCACAGAAACTTATGCCGGCATCCTGGCGGCACAGGGCAAATGGGCAGAAGCAGAGGCCATTTACCAGGCCCTGAGCTTGCGCTATCCGGAAAAAAGCGGTTTCTTTGCCAACCTTATTCGGGAGATTCAGGAGAAAAAAAATGCCTGATCGCCTTTCCAGATTGCACTTTTCGCCATGATTGAAGCCATCACCATTATCATCCTGATTGTCTGCTTTTTGCTGGGGGCCATTGTGCTGATTCAAAACCCAAAGGGGGGTGGATTAAGCGCATCTTTCGGCCAGGCAGGCAATCAATTGCTCGGATTCCAGCGTTCCACCGACATCGTAGAAAAATGGACCTGGGGGCTGTTGATAGCCCTTTTTGTTTTAACCTTGTCTACTTCAGCCTTTCTTAACCGCACGCCAGTAAACACGCAACCTGGAAACTTTGCACCGCAGGCTGATCCTTCGTTGATTATCGCGCCTCCCACCAGCACCGCACCAGCCCCCTCACTGACTCCGGCCGAGCAAGCTCCAGCCGAACAAGCTCCGGTTGAGTAAACTTCTGCTGAGCAAATGCCAGACAGGTAAGACCGGCGGTTTTTTTAACCGCTATAGGGTTAAGTTCCAATAGGCATCTTCCTGAAAACCCACTTTTTACAAACTCCCCAAATGGCGGACGAGTCTTCGCTTGGCCACTGGCAAAAGCGTTTCCTGAAATGGGAGGGGAGCTGAAGCTGAAACCAGCCAGGCCGCTGGGTTTGGCCATGCTCGCCTTGTCTGGATTAAATCGAGTTTGTAGGACTCAAAGGTTCGGGTGATGCTCAGGACAACCTTGACCAAAAAGCGCGTTCGCAAGCTGCGAAATGAGTCATCGCTGTGATTAAATAACGATACTTCATATTCGTAAATATCTGCATCTGATCGAGAATCTGTGTGCAGAAAGAAGTAGCCAACCCTGGTATCAATAGGCACCAGCCCGATAGGCTCTATTCGCATTTGTGATTCTACTTGTTCGTATATTTCTTTTCCCTTTCCAAGTTGGGACTGAATTCGCGGAATGGCGTAATCCACGATTTGCGCGATGACTTCCATATAATCAGCGTCATCAACTTTGCGCTCGTATTCCAGGGTGAACTCCTCCAGATCCAGTCGGCTCAATTGTTTAGGAAATTGCGAAAGTGCCAGAGTATGGTTGTCGCGCAAGCTGACCAAATTCCGATACTGAGAAACTAAATCACTTAAAAAAGGATATAATTTATCCTCCTTGAAATATTGCGATACCGTCTGCAAGTAACCCAGCAGCAGGTACTTTTTGTATTCAAAGTCGATGCGGCCCTCGGTGACCCAATCGGGATTAAGTGTAGCCATGCCCTTGTGTTCTGTTCGGTCTTGAGATGATCCTTTTAAGTTCGAACTATTAATAAGATACGCAAAACACCCAAAATAGGTTATTTATCGGGCCAAGGGGGAGGCATCTGCCTTGCTTCGGCGTAGCTTTATACCATGCTGACGCGCGACCAAAAGCAAGAGCTGGCCAATAGCCTGACCCACGGAATAGGCTGGTTGGGCAGTTTAGTGGGGGCAGTCCTGCTCATTGCCGTTGCCGTTCAAACAGGTTCCAGACTGGCAATTGCGGCTGTGGGCATTTATTGTTTCTCGTTGATGCTAACCTATGGCAGTTCAACGCTTTATCACAGCCTTGTGCATCCCGGCGCCAAAAAAGTGCTGCAAAAAGTGGACCACATCGCCATTTACTTTTTGATCGGAGGCAGCTATACTCCTTTTGTGATTCTGTTCCTGGAGCCCAATATAGCTTGGCCGTTTCTGGGTCTGATTTGGGGATTGGTCTTGCTCGGTACGCTTTACAAAACCTGGTGGCTGGATAAAGCTCCAATACTTTCATTAGTCTTCTATATCTTATTGGGCTGGATGGTGCTGTTAGTTGGTCGTCCGATGCTGGAGACGCTTCCCGTGTTTTGCATAGCGGCTCTTGTGGCAGGCGGGCTGTTTTACACAACGGGCGTTATTTTTTATGTGTGGAAACGCTATACCTACCACCATGCCATCTGGCACCTCTTTGTCATTGGGGGCAGCGTAAGCCATTACCTGGGCATCTTGTACGGGGTGGGCAAACAATTGCCAGCGGGGTAACCAGACATGCTCTGCAACGATTCATTGATTTCAAAGCCTGATCTCACTGTTCGGTTTCACCGCATGATTTTACCAGCGGGCCGGTATTCCGGCCATTCCATTTCCGACAGAATTAACTCTAACATGGCATCTTCCGCCGGGTCATATCCGTCTTTAAGATCATATCCATAAGTCTTGCCCAACGTTTGCCAAAACGTTGCACTTACTCCGTTTTTGAGGTCGCGCAGTAGGTCATAAAAAGGTCTGCCAGTTTGCCGCTCCAACATGCTGATGAGCACCTTGCCCTGGTAACGGGACAAGTTTTTGAGGTCATCCTTGAAATCGTCCTTGAGGGTTTTTTCGAGCGCATTCCGGTAGCGCTTTCCCTCGCGTCGGCGGTCGGCCTGTTGCACCACCGAATCCAAGGCAGCCATTTGATCCAGCGCCTTAATGGCATAGGGATAGACCTTGATCACGTGGTAGCGGGTTCGCCGGTATTGTCGGGCGGTTTCCGCGTCCATGTTGGCATAGGCCCATGGGCGAATAGTGACTGGTTTTAACACGACAGCACCGATGGTTTCCTCCAGATAACCCTGATTGCCCGTAGGATCGATCGCTGTATTTAGCGCATCGGGCACGGGAGGGCCAACCAGAACCTGGGCGTTCAACGCCGATTGTCCGGATGCAGCAAACACCAGCAGCGCGAAAAGCAGTTTCATTCGCCCGATTAAATAATACAGTTTAAGTAATACAGTTTAAATAATACAGACTCTGCAAAACAAACTCCATGGCCCAGAATCCGTCGCTCAGTTTCCAGGCCGTTAAGGGTCTTGCAAAAATCAGGCCGGAACACAGCACTGCCCAAACCTAACCATCCCGTCAGGTAAGCCCAGGGCTTCAACGGCAGAAAAGGATCAGTTCTTGCGGTAGCTGTGGGTCAAACTGCGAAACTTCATTTCCCAAACACCAAGAGCGGCCTCTTTGAAAATGCCCTTCGACATTTTGGAGGCTCCGGCAATACGGTCTACGAACGTGATGGGCACTTCGGCCAATTTGAAACCGAGTTTCCAGGCTGCAAACTTCATTTCAATTTGGAAGGCGTAGCCTACAAAGCGGATTTTGGATAAATCCAGGGTTTGGAGCACCCGGCGGTGATAGCAAACAAAGCCCGCCGTGGTATCGCGCACCGGCATCCAGGTAATCAGCCGCACGTAAATGGACGCGTATTTGCTGAGCAACACCCGGTCGGTAGGCCAATTGGTGACCCCGCCGCCAGCCACATAGCGCGAGCCAATAGCCAGATCGGCACCGGCCTGAACCCGGTCAATTAACCGAACCAGATCATCGGGATTATGGCTGAAGTCGGCGTCCATTTCGGTGACCGTTTCATAATCGCGGTCCAACGCCCAGCGAAAGCCGGCGATGTAGGCAGTACCCAGGCCCAGTTTTCCGGCGCGCTCCAACAAATGCACCTTTCCGGGGAATTGGATCATAGTCTCGCGCACCAGTTGGGCGGTGCCATCCGGCGAACCGTCGTCAACCACCAATAAATGAAGGTCGCGCAACTGGCCCAGCACGGCGCTGATCATCCGGACGATGTTCTCGCGCTCGTTGTAGGTAGGTATAATGACCAGGTGGCTCGACACAGGCTAATGTTGGTGGCTTAAAGTTTAGACCCTGAGGTCGGTGTGTTACAGTGGGCTTTAGAAGAGCAAAAAAAAAGTGAAGATACGGCATTGCAACACTGTGGCATCCGCCTTTCAAGGCAGAATTAACGGTTCTTTCGGCTGCGATAACGCAACCAAATAGTTTTGAGTTTTAATTTGGTGTGCTCCGGAAAATCGCCTTTGAGCATCCAATCGTAATAGGAGGGCTCCCGCTCAAAGACTTCTTCCACTGGCTTACCCTTGTGTTTGCCAAAATGAAACACTTCCACTCCGTTCTGGTAGATCATGCGCCGGCCGAAGTCAACAAAATCCTCGTCAGCGGTAAAACGGTCCAGAAACTCTACATCGGGTTCCAACTCCACGGCATAGCGCTCTAGTTGGGCCTGAAGCACTTCCCAGGTAGCCAAAGTATCTGCCTCGGCTGCGTGGGCATTTTCCAGACTCTTTCCGCAATAAAACTTGTAGGCCGCTTCCAGGGTGCGCTTCTCCATCAGGGTGAAAATGCGCATGACGTCTATGTAGCGGCGGTTTTCATCAAAGCCCACCTGGGCGCGCAGAAATTCTTCCACCAACATGGGGACATCAAAGCGGTTGGAATTGTAGCCGGCCAGGTCACAACCATCGAGCCAGTCGCGCAGGTCAGCGGCGATGTCGGCAAATCGGGGTTTGTCCGCAACATCGGCATCGAAAATACCGTGGATAGCGGTGGCTTCGGCCGGGATGGGAATGCCAGGGTTGATTCGCTCGGTGCGCATTTCGCGCGCCCCATCCGGTTGGACTTTGATTAAGCTAATTTCTACGATGCGATCAGAACCGATGTTGATGCCGGTGGCTTCGAGATCAAAAATGACGAGTGGACGCTGGAGCTGGGGGATCATGGCGGGGTGCGAAAAGGTATCAGGACGCGGTGATGAAATTAGCCAATTCCCCCATGGCCATTCCCCCGAAGGTTCCGGAACTCATCAAAAGAAGGCTGGTCATGCCAGGCGCGGCATCTAAAATGGCCTGGCGAAGGGCTTCGTGGTCGTCAAACACCTGTAAATCAGGTCGTTGCAGCGCTTCTCTGACCTGCTCGGTCAACAGAGGCGGGAGCTTCTTGGCGGCCACCGCAGCGGGGTCAAAAAACACCATGGCTGTTTCGGCTGCGTCGAGCGCCCCGCGGTATTGGGGCATAAAGGCCGGATTCAGGCTGCTGAACGTGTGCAATTCCAGGCAAGCCACGAAACCGGAACGCCCGAATTGTCCTGCAACCGCTTCTGTGGACGCCTGAACTTTCGAAGGGCTGTGCGCAAAGTCGCGAATGACTGTGCGGCCCTTGCCCCGTGCCAGGAGCTCCAAACGCCGCGCCGCACCGGAAAATTGAGCCAAAGCCTGCCAGGACACGTCATCATTGACGCCCAGCAGAGCAGCTACTTGGGCTGCACCGGCGGCGTTGAGCAGGTTGTGCCGGCCGATCACCGTCATGGTATGCTCCATGTTGCCGCCGGGTTGCACGGCCACTAATTGCCCTTTATCCACTCGAAATTCCGGACAGCGGTAGGGGTGGAGCTGGGCCTGGCAACCTTCCTGAACCAGCCGAACCAGTTCCGGGTCTTCAGCCTGGTAAACCAGATGGTCGTCGGGGCCAAGGCTTCGGATGAGCAGGCGGAATGCGTCCAGATATTGCTCAAAGGTGGGGAAAACGTTTACGTGGTCCCAGGCAATGCCGCTGATCAAGGCTACCCTAGGCCTGTAATGGGCGAATTTGGGGCGGGAATCGAGCGGCGAACTCAGGTATTCATCGCCTTCTAACACGATAACTGGGGCATCAGAGAGCCGAACCATAACGTCGAAACCAGCTAATTGGGCGCCGACCAGGTAGTCGAAATCAAGTCCCGCTTGCTGCAAAATGCGCATGACCATGGCCGTAATGGTGGTTTTGCCATGGCTGCCGCAGATGGCCGCGCGCAACTTTTTAGTGCTTTGACGGTATATGAATTCCGGGAAGGACCAAACCGGCAGCCCGAGCTCCAAGGCACGGGCCATTTCTGGGTTGTCACCCCGGGCGTGCATACCCAGGATGACGCCGTCCAGGTCGGGATGGATCTTCTCCGCAAACCAGCCTTCGCTCTCCGGAAGCAGTCCGGCTGCCTGCAGCCGGCTCTTGGAGGGTTCGGCAATGTGGTCATCGGAACCGGTAATTTGATGCCCGGCGTAGTACAGCGAAAGGGCTACATTGTGCATGACGGCACCACCAATGGCGATCAGGTGAAGTTTTTGCGGCATAAACGGCTTGGAAATCGGCAAGAAAGCGGTGTCGGAAACGGTAAACTTGGCCCGGCATACGGTGTTATGCTATATTCGCGTTAAGGAGAACAACTCCCATAACCACCTCGTTCCGGTGCAGAAAGGCCTTCAAGGCCCGAGCAGGGACCTAAACAAACGGAAAGTTAGGCAAATGAGAAAGCCCATGTTCATTCAGACCATCCTGCTCACCGGAGTATCCCGGACCTTGTTCACCGCAGCCGTGCTGGCCGTTGGCCTGATGGCCTCGTCCTGCAACCGCGAAGCTTGTCCGGGCGCTATCACCCGAACGGACCAGCCGCAGGAGCCGGCCATTGAATCTTCAAATCCACAGCAAGCTCCGGAAGCAGGCTCAACGCAACAGGGCACGTCCTCGCTGCGCGTTCAAGGATAAGCCGGCTGGATTCGCTCCAATCTCCCTCCGGCATTTGAATCTCCAGCATAATTCCGGCAATTCGCCTCGGGTCGGCGGCCATAATTTTGGTCACATCGGCAGTCATTCCCGTCAGGTCCCAGCCTTTGTCGCGGGCCTTAATGCCCATAATGGTGAACATGCAAGAGGCCAGTGCTGTAGCCATCAGGTCGGTGGGCGAGAAACTGCTACCCAATCCCTGATTGTCCACAGGGGCATCTGTATGAATGACGGTACCAGAGGGCAGGTGAAGGGCTTGCGTGCGGAGCGCACCTTCGTAGCGAACAGTCGAAACCTTCATTGTCATTTTTGTGTTACTTCTTTAGGCAATTTTGCCTATTCCGGTCAAAAAATAGGGCAATAAGCCGTAATATCAGCATCATGATGCGCCATCTTTCCGCCGTATTCCTCGTTTTAGTGGCCGGCATCGTTCAGGCGCAGGAGAGCCCGGCCATACAAAAGCCACCTGGGGATGGCTCGATAGAATTATTTGAACCCAGCAGCCCGCGCAAGCAGGAAAAAGCTAAGCTCCAGGGCATCGTCTACAGCAAGGAATTCAGCTTGGGCGGCAAGATTACGACTACGGGCTGGGGTTTTTTCGGTGAGTACAGCCGCACGGTAAGTTCCACAAAGAAGCGGGTGTTCAGCTTTGAGTTTATGGAGCTCAAACACCCTAAACAAATCAAGCAAAGCAACGAGTTTATTTTGCCGGCATTTGGGTTGGAATCGCCCAAATCTTACGTCTACGGCAAGCAGAACAACCTTTACCTGATTCACGCGGGGTACGGCGGGCGTTACATGCTCGGCGACCGCGCCAAAAAGAGCGGGGTAGAGGTCAGCATGAGCTGGACTGCCGGCCCTACATTCGGTTTGCTCAAGCCTTATTACCTCAAGGTCATTGAAACAAACGGCGATTTTTTCACCATTCAAGACAAGCGTTTTGATCCGGACGAACCCGAAGTATTTCTAAACCAGGCCGCCATTTACGGCGCTTCGGGTTTTTCCTATGGCTTGGGTCAGCTCGGATTTATACCCGGTGCGCACGGCAAAGTGGGGCTCAACTTTGACTGGGCCAATTACAGCGAAGTGGTTAAGTCGTTGGAGGCGGGTATTGGAGCGGATTTGTTTGTCGGCCGGCCCGAGATTATGATCGTGGAGCGCAACAAGTTCCAGTTCGTCTATTTGTACCTAAGTTTGCAATTCGGCAAGCGCTGGTGACGCGCATTGACCGGATGATAGCATGAGTGATCCCACGGCTGTTCAGCATTCCCAGCCCCCTTCCCGCGAGCGAAAACCCGCTTGGTTGCGCGTCAAATTGCCTATTGGCGAGAACTATCGCCAGGTGCGCCAAACGGTGGACGAGTATAAGCTCCACACCATTTGCGAAAGCGGCAATTGCCCCAATATGGGCGAATGTTGGGGCGCAGGTACTGCCACATTCATGATTTTAGGCAATGTGTGTACACGCGGCTGTTCTTTCTGCGCTGTGGCCACCGGTAGGCCCACTGAACTGGATTTGGACGAGCCCCGGCGAGTAGCAGAGGCCATCGAACATATGCGCGTAAAACACGCCGTTATCACGTCGGTCAACCGCGATGAGCTGGCTGACCGGGGTGCCGGGGTTTGGCACGCCACGGTTCGAGCCGTCAAAGCGCAGACGCCTCACGTTACCATAGAAACACTTATCCCGGATGTTCGCGCACATTGGGAGGCCCTGGAAACCATGATTTCTCCGGGACAGGAGGTGGTTTCGCACAATATGGAAACGGTCGAAAGGCTGTATCGCCTCGTGCGGCCCCAGGCCAAATACGCCCGCAGTCTGGAACAAATCAGGCGAACGAAAGCTTATGGCAAGCGGACTAAGTCGGGCATTATGGTCGGTCTGGGCGAAACACGCCAGGAAGTAGAGGCCACCATGGATGATTTGTTGGCGCATGGCTGTGATGTGCTCACCATTGGTCAGTACCTTCAGCCCACCAAAATGCACCTCCAAGTCGCCGAATTTGTGCATCCCGACGTTTTTGCTGCATACCGCGAAATTGGGTTGTCAAAAGGCTTCCCTTTTGTAGAGTCCGGACCCCTTGTTCGCTCGTCTTACCACGCGGAAAGACACCTCTGATTTTCGACCGTAATATTTGGGTCATAATCAGTTACGCCTCTTATCAAGTCGTTAACTTTCGTTTTCTTTGTGTGAAGTCTAAACTCATCCCTGCGGCATGAAACGTATTGCAATTTTTACAACATTTTTAGGTATAATCGGGGCATTAGCATCGGTCGTCTTCTTCCGAAATGACCAGCAACCTGTGTACGCCGGCATTGAACCGCTCGGTGAAAACCAGGAGAGCGGTGCCTCTGCCTACAAAGCCTGGTTGTTTGAAATGCGGAAGAACCCCGCCACCGGACACTTGACAGAAGCGGACCTTTTGGAAGGGCGCCGTCAGGTTATGGAAGCCAGGGCGCGCAGCACACAAAGCAATGCCCGCAGTTTGGGTGTGGTTTGGAACCACCTGGGCCCCACGAACATAGGCGGCCGGACGCGCTCCATTGCCATTGACCCAAGCAATCCGAGCCGCATGTACGGCGGTAGCGTTTCCGGCGGGCTGTTTGTGAGCAACGACGGTGGTGTTTCCTGGGAACCCCATCCCCAAAACCCCGAATTACTGAGCACGCTCATCAGTACCATTAGCATCGCTGCAAACGGTGACATTTATTTTGGAACGGGCGAATCTTACCTCGATTTTTTTGATGGAACCGGCAGCTACAGCCACGGTTTTACTGGAACAGGAATCTATAAATCCACTGATGGTGGGGCTGTCTTCAGCCTGCTTGCTGCTACTGAGCCCACTCCTGGTGTACCAGGGGCTTCAAGCTCTGCAGACTGGGGGTATGTTAACCGGATTGCCTGCCACCCAACCGACGCAAACATTGTCCTGGCCGCTACCAACAGGGGCCTTCGTTTTTCAACAGATGGGGGTGTGTCCTGGACTACCGCTCAGGAATCCGGGACTAGCTTGATTGGCAGTGCAGATGATGTAGCTTTTGCTTCCGATGGTCGCATTTATGCCATTTACGTTAAGCGCTTCCTGCGTTCAGTGAGTACGTCTTCGCCCGGCGATTTTGAAGCACCTGCCAGTGGGCTTCCAAGTCCTACGGCTGTTCGCAGGGCCATACTCGCAATCGCTCCGAGCGATCCGAGCAAAGTCTTCATTTACGCCTCCGCAAGCGGATCAGAAGCTTTGTTGGGTATCTATCGCACCTCGGATGCCGGAGTAACATGGACCAACATTGCGAGCAGCACCAGCGATTTGTTCAATCCTCCAGGTAGTCAGGGTAATTACAACTTGGCTATCGTAGTAAGCCCCAGTGACCCTGACCGCGTTTATATCGGCGGGCAGTTGGATGCTTGGTCCTGGAAGGCCAGTGAAGGCAGTTGGGATCAGATAGCTGCTGCTTTTGGTGGCGATCTTTTCTCCAAATATGTCCATCCTGATCACCATTGGTTTGTTTTTCACCCTACTGATCCGGACATCCTCTATTTCGGCACCGATGGTGGCATCACGCGCTCGCTTAACGCCCAAAGCCAATTCCCCGATTGGAAAAACGTAAACAAAGGGTACAGCACCTTCCAGGCCCACGGGGTGGCAGGTGGTTTGCTGGGCGAAGCCATGGGCGGTTCACAAGACAATGGTACGGCTTACCTGGACTACTCTGGCAATAGCCTTGGCGAAGCTCGCCAGGTTTTAGGCGGGGATGGAGGTCAGGCGGAGATTTCCAAAATCAAGCCCAATGTTCAGTTTGCCTGGTTTTATGACTTTAGTGCAAACGGTGGAGCCTTGCGTCGCTCGGCGAGCAATGGCAACAGCTATTCCGCTATGTTCGACGCGAATATTGACAACAACCAAAATGGTGTTGCCGACAACGGTGCTGACTTTGTTGAAGCCGACTACCTGTGGGAAGACTATGACCGCCATTTTACCTTCCGCGATGTGCTCGTTGCCGGCGGTACGGTAGAGTACCCTGCTGGTTCCGGCATCTTGGTAGAACTTGGTGATGCCGTAACCTTTGGTGGAGAGACCTTTACCTTGAACGCCGACAACATTGAGCGCGCCCGCTTTTTCTGCGGAACTAACAATGGTCTTTGGATGACACCGGAAGTGTTGAAAAACAGTTCTGAAGGTGCACCAACATGGTTTAAGATTTCTGGCACTGCTGCTATCGGCAATGTAACTTCTGTAGACGCGACGGCAGATGGTAATATCGCCTATGTTGGAACCTCCAGTGGTAACATTTGGCGAATCAGCAACCTCAATAATGGTATTTACGAGTACATCGATTACGATGGCAATCCCTTAACAGATCCTTTATGGTTTGCCGACTCGTCCAACATCGTGATCACCAATATAGGCACCATCGGCGGCCGCGTAACGGGCATTGATGTCGATGACAACAACAACAACCTGGTGGTGGCGTCCCGTGGCGGATACCTTGTCCCGACCAATGTTTGGCGAACCACAAATGGTGCCGGGGCTTCGCCCACTTGGACCTCTATCAGCGCTTCCCTTCCGGATGTACCCGTTTTTGATGTGCTCATCGACTACTACAACAGCAGTCAAATTTTTGTTGCAACGGAATTTGGGGTTTGGAGCTACGATGGCACTACCTGGGATCAGGAAATCAGCACGTTGGGCAATGTCCCCGTGTTTGAAATCCGCCAGGAAATTGTTCGCGATCCCGAGTGCAGGGTTATTTTGATCGGAACGCACGGCCGCGGGTTCTTCCGCTCGACCAATTTGGTTCCCACCAGCCTGGGTTGCGACTTCAGCCTCGGCAGCGAAGGGCTTGGGGTCAATCCAATTACCAACAACCTCTCGGCCAGTGTGGCTTTGTTCCCCAACCCTGCTCAGGAAGTCTCCACGGTCACCTTTCAATTGGACAAGGCTGTTACCAATCTGCAGCTATCAGTTTTTGATCTTACCGGCAAGCGCGTCATGACACTGGTTAACGGACAGTCTATGCCGGCCGGCAGCTACCGCGAAACGATTCCTACGGCTTCCATGGCCAATGGTACCTATCTGGTGGTACTCGAAGGCAACGGAGGCCGCAAATCAGCTAAGCTGGTGGTGATGCACTAAGTTTTTGTAAGCGCACAGATTCTTTGCAATCTGTCCCACATTTAAGTCAAATCAGACCCGGTTCGCTTGCGAACCGGGTCTTTTTCTTGTGCCGCAGCCAAGATTCGGTTATGGTGGCTAGCATTCGGCTACAGCGGCTTGCTTTCGGTTTTGGCGGCCAGCTTTTGGCTTCAGTGGCCAGCAATAGGCTATGGCGGCCAGCATTAGGCTGTAGCGGTTTGCTTTCGGCTACAGTGGCTTGCTTTCAGCTGTAGCGGCCAGCATTAGGCTATAGCGGTTTGCTTTCGGCTGTTGTCAGTTAGCGAAAGGATTATCTTTTGGTTCCGGCGCTTCCATATTTCCTGCACAACGAGCTGGGAAAGCCCGGCAGGTAGAGCCGCTGGAACGCTGAAGGGCCGACAAGAACGAAATTGGCTAGCCAGACAAAAGGGCTAAATAAAAGCGGGCTGCTTCTTGAGAAGCAGCCCGCTTTGGACAAAATCCGGTTACCGGATTATTGGTTAATCTTAAATTACTGAACTACAAAGGCTTTGGTCGAAACACGACCGCCGTTTTGCAATTTGATTTGATAGAGACCTTCTGCGAGACCGCTTACGTCAAAGGAATGCTGGTAGTTGAGAGCGCCCTGAATACGGTCGCTCATAACCAATTGACCCTGGGCGTTGTACAAGCCGACTTCAAGGTCTTGCGCGGTGCTCAAGCCAACATTGATGGAAACAAATTCAGCAGCAGGGCTGGGGAATACATCAAAGTTTACCAGACCGTTGATGTCATTGAGGCCAGTAAAACAGGTAGTAACGGCGACGTTGCGCTCGAAGCTGAAGTTGCCTTCGTCACCGCTGACCGTCAATTCCACGGTGTAGGTGCCGTTTGCTAGATAAGTGAACACGGGATTCTCTACATCAATAGCAATAGATCCACCGGCGTCACCAAAAGACCAGTCCCAACCGTCGATGTTGCCTACGTTGGAGCGGTCGCTAAACTGGATTTGGCATGCGGTACCTGATCCTCCGGCCGTAAAGTGTGCGCCAACTGGACGAACTTGCCATTCTGTGAGGACGTGCTCGCTTAACCAGCCTGGACCGAAGCCGAAAGCAGGGTAGTAGGCAATGTTCCAGCCCAAAGCATTGAGACCGTAGCGAATCTCTGTTTCGACAAGTCCAGCCTGGTTCAATGCACCTTCATCGGTGATCGAGGAGATTGGGAACAATCCATCATCTTCGAAATAGGTAATCAAGTCAAAATTGTTCAAGACTCCAGCTGAACCGGTGGTGTTGTCAAAAAGCAAATCACCAATCGAATAACTTTGTCCTGAAATAAAATGGAAGGCTGCACCGATTTTGGAGTTTTTGGCTATCGTGGTATTGATGCCTTCCGAAATACGCGCGATGAACGCGGTAGAGGTATCGGCCGAAGTAAGCAGGTACTCAAACGTGTAGAGAATGCTGGAATTTGGGCGGAACAGCGCGTTGTTGTAACGAGCATAAGCAACATCTGTTACGTCGCCAGCATTGGGCCAGTCTATGAAGTTCTGCTCAGAAATGTTCGGCTCTCCAAACAAGTATACACGAAGTGTATCCACTACAGAGGGAGCAGAAACGCGGTCGTATAAGAAGAAAAAAGCGAAAGAATCTACTTCGTAGATATTGCCAGCCTTGAACTGAACGCTGATGTCGTCCTCGATGTACGTGTCACTAATGATTAGGGAATTCGGGTCAAAAAGGTCAGTCATGGCGTGGATGAACCAGTAAAAATCGCCTTCAGGATCGGCAATGCGGGCCAAAGAATCCGGCCAGAGGGTGGCGCGTACCAAGCCAGGAACGGAGCCGGAATTGGCTACAGCATCTACGTAGGCAACCAAATAGGAATCCGGATCACCACCCCGGAGGGCGGTGCTTTCCATGCGGTCTGCCATGCGCTGCTGGTAGCGTTCAATGGCTTTTGTGGGCACTTGCTTAGACGTCAATTGCTTGGAAACGTATTCCTGCATGCGTCCGTCAATAACTGGAGCCTGCGCTACCAGTTGACCGACCGCGAAAAGTGCGCAAATAATAGTGAAGAGTTTTCTCATTGCAGATGGTTTGGTTATGACGTGGCGAAGATACTAAAGTTAAGGTCCTTAGAAATGCCCAACAGCCTGGGAATGTCACATTTGTGTAAAAGCGGGATGCAGCGGATCGGCCATTCCCTCGTAAAAACATTTGCGACATCGAGGCTCGTAGCTCTCTTTTTGGCCCAAAAGAATGACTCCTTCAGCCGACACAAGCCGGTAGGAATGCGTGGCTACATCCCCGCACTGCATGCAGATGGCATGTACCTTGGTGATGTAGTCGGCAAGGGCGAGCAGTTGGGGCATTGCACCAAATGGCCGGCCCAGGTAGTCCATGTCCAGACCGGCAGCGATGACGCGGGTGCCTCGACGAGCCAGTTGCTCGCAGACGTGAGCAATTCCCTCGTCAAAAAACTGGGCTTCATCAATGCCGACCACATCCACTTCTCCCGCCAAAAGCAGAATGTTTCCGGAGTGGCTCACCGGGGTGGAAAGAATGTGGTTTTCGTCGTGCGATACAATGCGGTGTTCGTCGTAGCGCGTGTCAATTTGCGGCTTAAAGATCTCCACGCTTTTATGAGCGATCCGCGCTCGTTTAAGGCGCCGGATCAGTTCCTCCGTTTTTCCGGAAAACATGGAGCCGCAAATGGCTTCGATCCAGCCTTTGCCGCGGGCGCGGGCATCGGTATGGTGACTGGGTTCTATGAACACGGCAAGGTCGGCTTGGCAGTTGGATGCGTTATCTTTGTCGGGCGAATTCGAGGCTGGTCTGGCTGCAAATGTGCAAAGGATTTGGCCTAAAATTCGCTTGGCTATTTTTGTATTTCGAAAGGTTCTGAAAATCCTGCAACATATGATGCCCGCTCCCATAGCGCTGGAAGTGCTCCTGGACAAGATCAATTTATTGTACCAACAGGCCGCTCACAGCCCTGGAGGACTAAAAGGTTTGGAGCTGGATCTGCTGAAAAAGTATACACGTGATTGGTACGATGCACTTCTGGAGTTGGATCGGGGATCGTCATCAGAGGCCAGCAAGGCCTCGCCTGCAGCACCTCCAGCGCTCGCAGCACCCTCCCCGGTCCCCGCGGTTAGCCCCCTTCCCAAGGTTCCAGAACCGCTTATTGATGGGCAAGATTCCTTCCTCTATCCTTCACGGGCCGTGGTTTCGGACGGCTTGCGAAAGGAAGATGCCCCGGAGATCCGAGCCGGGTGGGCTTACGCGCCCCACCCCCCCCGCGCTGAACCAGACACCCCGGCTTCGCCTGCAGCAGCAGTCGTTGAACCAGCTCCTGTTCAGTCGCCGCCGCGCGCGGTAGGAGTGCCGGTTAGCCCCCCAGACCCGCCGACTCCAGCCCCGCCAGTCACCGCCCCAATCACGCTCGCACCAGACCCGCCGACTCCAGCCCCGCCAGTTACCGCCCCAATCACGCTCGCACCAGCCCCGCCGACTCCAGCCCCGCCAGTTACCGCTTCCCCAATCCCCGTTGCAGCCCCAGCCACCAATCCCAACCCAACCCCCGACGAACCAGCCCTGAATGACCGTTTTGCGCGCTCCGAGCGCGAACTGGGCCAAACGCTGGCGGTCCGCCCCGCGGAAGACCTGCGCAAGCTCATTGACGTCAATGAGCGCTTTCTCTTTACCCGGGAGCTGTTTGCCGGCAATTCAGAGACTTACGGCCAGGCCATCCGCCAGCTTAATGAATTGTCCAGCCTGGAGGATGCGCTGCGTTATTTGGACCGGGAATTGACCCCTGCACACGCGTGGAACCCGGAAAGCAAAGTGGTGCTGCACTTGCGCGACATCCTGGAGCAGCGTTACCGCTGAGGCTCGCGGAATAAATCAACACAGGGTGCTTATAAAAACCCCTCTGCTAACTTCGGAGACAAGGCCTGCATAATTTTTAACACCGGAGTTTACTCCTGTAAATAGAGGATGTTAAAAATTGGGCATAACGCAGGACATGGGGTTTTTAGGAGTACCCTACAGTAAATCAGGCTCGTCCCGCCAGGTCTTCTTGAAGGGCTTGCAAGACGATGGCCGTGCCTCCGCGGCCCGATTCAACATAGGTGGCTGCCGCATGCCCAGCGGCTTTGGCTTTGTTGCTCAGATCAGTGCCACTCGCGGGAACACCTGCAGAACTTGCTCCATGATCAACAAGCCCTTCGAACCAATAGCGCAGTTCGGAAACATCGCGAATAGAGACCGCAGCGCCCAGAGCCACCAGTTCTTCGGCTTCGCAAAACTTGTGGTAACGCGGCCCGAAGGCCAGCGGAAGGCCGTAAACCGCCGCTTCAAGCGTGTTGTGAATGCCAGCACCAAAGCCGCCGCCGATGTAAGCCGCGCTGCCCAGCGAATACAGCGATGACAACAGGCCAATTTTATCCACAATCAGACAATCTGCTTCGGCCAAGTGCTGGTCTGCAAAAGCCGTTGCGGAAGTTTGCGGGCTGGCGTGTTGGTCCGTCTCCTTCAAAAGCGTAGGGCTAACCTCGCTCCAGCGCAACACCTGGCCCGGTATCCGCGCGGCCAACTCGCGCAGGGCTGAAGGATGCATTTCGTGGGGGGCCAAGATCAGCTTCCATCCGGCAGGCAAGAGGTTGTGGGCCGCTAAATCCACCAGCAAGGCTTCATCCGCAGGCCAGGTACTGCCGGCAACGAACACAGGACGACCACGAGCAAAAACCCGAATGGCATCCGGCACCGTGGGCGAGGCGGCTATTTTCAGCACCCGGTCAAAGCGCGTATCCGGCGCAAGGGCTACTGTGGGCATTCGCAACGGCCGCTTGTCCTGGGCCAGCAGGGAGCAAACTCGCTCAACGGATTCTTGGTCCTGGCAAAAAATGCGTGAAAGGTGATGCAGGCCGTTGCGGTGCCAGTTTCCCCAAGGCTTAAAAAAAACCTGATCGGGTCGGAAACGCGCAGCAACGAGGTACAGCGGTATTGCCCTGGCGGCAACCGCGGCAATATGGTTTAACCAAAGATCGTATTTTATAAATATGGCTGCAATAGGGTACAGCACTTCCACAAAGGCTTCCGCAGCCTGACGGGTGTCCAGCGGCAAGTAAAACACCGCATCCGCTCCCGGATAGTCTTTGCGGATCTGGTACCCGGAAGGGGAGAAGAACGTTAACACCAGCCCGCAGTCCGGAAATGCTGGTCGAAGGGCCTCCAGCAACGGGCGACCTTGCTCAAATTCGCCCAGACTGGCGCAATGCATCCACAGCAGGCGGGGGGGGAGGCTGCGGCGCTTGCTCCGAATTTGCTCCAGGCCGTTCTTTCGCCCGTCTTTCCAAGCCCTTGCTTTGGCTGAAAAGGGGGCTGCCGCTGCAATTGCTGCTCCGTACAGCCGGATGCCCAGCTCGTAAGGCCAGGGGGGGGCGGGGGGTAGGGCTATGCGCGAATTAGGATCAGTTGTAATAGTACTGGAGTTTGGGGTTCTCGTAGATGGGCAACACCCAGGCTACTTTGAGCGCTGCCTGAATGTCCAGGCGGTTACCAGAAGGAATTTGACCGGTATCTAAGTTCGCATCGCGCCTCGGAGCGGTGAACGATTCCGTCCATTCCATGCCCACGCGAACGTTGAGGAAACGCCCACTGCCGCTGTACAGGTAGCCAATGTATTGGCGCAAGAATAGGCCATTTGCCAGGCGATCGTAGCCTTTCTCGTAATCGCCGCCCAATTGGGGCAGAAATTCCTTTTCAAAACTCAGGTCTATGCGGTGCTGAATGAATCCCACCCCCCCCAACAAGATCACCCCGGAATTGGGGTTTACTGCGCCCCAGCCCGTCACCTTACCAGCGTGGGCCGAAACGCTCCAACCCCGCATGTTCAAATTGGGCAGGTATTGAAAACCGTCGGTGCCAATGATAAAACCCGCGTCGTTTTGCAGAGGTTTCAGGATGGAATCCTCCCGCACGGCAATACCAAAATAGAATTGCATGCCCCCCCCAAAAACGACGTTCTTCCGGTTTTTGATGCTGATTTGGAGGCCGATGTCGTTGTGGATGCCAAATCGGTCGCTCAGGTCTGCGAGCGGTAAGACAGCCCCGTATTCTAATTGCACCAGCCCTGCCAGCAGGATGGAGTCTGCCACCCCAACCTTTGATTGGCCGTTCACCGCTGAAGTGGCTAGCATCAAAACAAACAAGGTGAAGAGAACCATCGTGTTTCGCATGGATTCAAAAATAACGGTTAGCATCGGCCTAAGTGCCCGCCCAGACCTATTTTTGTGCCTTCGTTGACAAAACCGATTGTCGCGCAGGGAAAGGAACCCCTTCCCCCGACGTGTAAAACCCCAATTGATGCACCCCATTCAGATGGTTGATCTGCAGCGCCAGTACCTGCGCGACCAACAGCTCTTTGACGATGCGCTGGCTCAGGTTATTGGCAGTACGGCCTTTATTAACGGACCTGCCGTGCAGGAATTTAGCAAGAAACTGGCCACTTATTTGGATGTTCCCTACGTGTTACCTTGCGCCAATGGCACCGATGCGCTGCAAATTGCGCTGATGGCGCTGGATATGCAGCCCGGCGATGAAGTCATCACGGTTCCGTTCACGTTTGTGGCTACGGTGGAAGTGGTTTCGTTGCTCGGTGGCAAGCCAGTTTTTGTTGACGTAGAGCCGCACACGTTCAACATGGATCCGGAAAAGTTGGAGGCAGCAATCAGCCCCCGGACACGGGCCATTATTCCGGTGCATTTGTTTGGGCAGAGCAGCCACTTGGAGCCCATTTTGGCTATTGCGGCCAAACACGGCATCCCGGTCATTGAAGACAATGCCCAGGCCACCGGCTCTGATTATCGCCTCCAGGATGGGTCAATGGTCAAGGCAGGCACGCTGGGCCAAATTGGCACTACTTCCTTTTACCCCACCAAAAACCTGGGGTGCTGGGGCGACGGTGGGGCGCTCTTTACCCGCGACGAAAAGATGGCCGCCAGGATTCATACCATCACGAATCACGGTTCAACCCGAAAATACTATTACGACTCCATTGGGGTCAATTCCCGTTTGGACAGCATGCAGGCGGCCGTTTTATCGGTCAAACTGGACCACCTGGACCAGTACAACCAGCGCCGGCAGGAGGCAGCGGCCTATTATGATGACCAGCTAAATGGTCTGCCGGGCGTAACCCAACCCTACCGTGCGCCGTATTCCACCCATGTATTCCATCAATACACATTAAAGGTGGGCGAAGGGCGTCGAGACGCGCTTCGGGCGGCGCTGGAAGAGCACAAAATTCCTTCCATGATCTATTACCCGGTTCCCTTGCACCTCAGTGCAGCGTACCGGAGTTATGGGTATTCGGAAGGTGATTTTCCTGTTTCAGAGCAACTTGCCGGCGAAGTCATTTCCCTGCCCATGCATTCTGAATTAGACCATGAACAACTCCACAACATTACCCAAACCCTCCGGGGCTTCTTCTCTTTATCACGGTAGTATGAACATTGCAGTCGTCGGAACAGGCTACGTCGGCCTGGTTACCGGAACCTGTTTCAGCGAAACAGGCAACAACGTGACCTGTGTCGATATTGACGAAAACAAGGTCCGTCGTATGCAGGAAGGCCAGATTCCGATCTATGAGCCCCACCTGGATATGCTATTTGAGCGCAACATCAAGCAAAATCGTCTGAAGTTCACAACAGATCTGGCTTCGGCCATTAAAGATGCCCAAGTCATTTTCCTGGCACTGCCCACCCCCCCAGGTGATGACGGAGCTGCCGATTTGCGCTATGTGCTTGGAGTGGCTGATCAACTGGGTAAAATGCTGACCGAGTACAAAGTCATCGTAGACAAGAGTACGGTTCCTGTCGGTACAGCCGAGCGCGTACACGCCGCCATTGCAGCAAATGCCAAGGTGGATTTTGACGTGGTGTCTAACCCGGAATTTCTTCGTGAAGGGTTTGCCGTCGATGACTTTCTTAAACCGGATCGCGTCGTCATTGGCACCACCTCGGAGCGCGCCCGTCGCGTCATGGGCGATCTGTACAAACCTTTCGTGCGCCAGGGCAACCCCATCCTGTTCATGGATGAGCGTTCCGCCGAGCTGACCAAGTACGCTGCCAACGCTTTCCTGGCCACCAAAATCACGTTCATGAACGAGATTGCCAATTTTTGCGATCTCGTAGGGGCGGATGTGGACAAAGTTCGAATTGGCATTGGTTCCGACACGCGTATCGGCAAACGCTTCCTTTTTCCTGGCATCGGATTTGGGGGAAGTTGTTTCCCTAAAGATGTCAGCGCATTGTTGCAGTCCGGCCAGGATGCTGGCTACCAGTTTGAAATTATCGATGCCGTGTTGCGGGTTAATGACCGCCAAAAGCTTGTGCTCGTCGAAAAAATCAAGCGGCATTACGGCGGAAACCTTCAAGGCCGCAAGTTTGGGCTCTGGGGTCTGGCGTTCAAAGCGGATACGGATGACATCCGAGAAGCTCCTGCCTTGTACATGATTGATGCTCTGGTTGAAGCAGGGGCTGCGATTGTGGCCTTTGATCCGGAAGCCATGCCAAACGTACGAAAACTTCTGGGCGATAAGATTGGTTATGCCGAAGGTGCCTACGACGCACTGCAAGGCGCGGATGCCTTAATCATTGCTACAGAATGGTCGGTCTTCCGGACCCCGGACTTTGGCCGCATGGAAGGGCTGCTCAAGGAAAAGACTATCTTCGACGGGCGCAACCTCTATGATGTGGAGCAGTTTGAAGGCTCCGGTTTTCATTACGAGAGCATCGGCAGACAGCGCATCCAATCGGGCAACGGCCAATGAAAAAAGTTCTGATTACCGGAGCAGCGGGTTTCCTCGGATCCCATCTCTGCGACCGGTTCCACCGGGAAGGCTTCCATGTCATTGGCATGGACAACCTGATTACCGGCGACATGCGAAACATCGAACACCTGTTGCCGCTTCCGGAGTTCGAGTTTTACCACCACGATGTTTCGCGCTACGTCCACATTCCCGGGTCGCTGGACTACATCCTGCACTTCGCGTCGCCGGCTAGTCCCATTGACTACCTGAAGATTCCGATCCAGACGCTCAAGGTCGGATCGCTGGGAACGCACAACCTGCTTGGGTTGGCTAAGGCCAAAGAGGCCCGTATTTTGGTTGCATCAACCTCCGAAGTGTACGGTGACCCGCTGGTCCACCCGCAAACCGAGGATTATTGGGGCAATGTTAATCCTATCGGACCGCGGGGCGTATACGATGAAGCTAAGCGCTTTCAGGAGGCCATCACGATGGCCTACCACCGCTTTCACGGGGTGGAGACACGGATCGTGCGGATCTTTAACACCTATGGCCCTCGCATGCGCCTCAACGATGGTCGCGCACTGCCGGCTTTTATCGGACAAGCGCTGCGCGGCGAAGACCTCACTGTTTTTGGCGACGGCAGCCAAACGCGCTCTTTCTGTTACGTGAGTGATCAGGTGGATGGCATCTTCCGACTGCTCATGTCGGACCAAACGCAACCCATCAATATTGGCAACCCGGAGGAGATCACCATCCTGCAGTTTGCCGAAGAGATCATAAAACTGACGAACAGCCACCAAAAGATCGTCCACAAACTTTTGCCCGCCGATGATCCGAAGCAGCGCAAGCCGGACATCACGCGAGCCAGCACCTTGTTGGGTTGGAGCCCGAAAGTGGGCCGTGAAGAAGGTCTGGCCAAAACATACGCTTACTTCAAGTCGTTGCCTGAACACGAACTGTATCGCCAGGCTTCTGATTTCAAGGATTTTATCCATTCCTGACGGGCCTCCGCCCGAACTGCTTTACCTTTGCGGTTTCGTTGTACGTCAGTCCCATGGATATGCCTAACCAAGCTTTTACCGCGCATGAAACAGCGGTCATTGACCCCGGATGTGTCATTGGGGAAGGCACTCGCATTTGGCATTTTAGCCACATCATGCCGGGATGCCGCATTGGCAAACATTGTAACCTGGGTCAAAATGTTGTGGTCTCCCCGGATGTAATTCTGGGTGACAATGTCAAGGTTCAGAACAACGTTTCCATTTACACCGGCGTGATCTGTGAAGACGACGTCTTCCTCGGACCCAGCATGGTGTTTACCAACGTAACCAACCCTCGCTCCGCAGTAAATCGCAGAGGCCAGTACGCACGCACCACCGTCCGGAAGGGGGCTTCCATCGGTGCCAATGCCACGGTGGTCTGCGGGCATGACATTGGCGCTTATGCCTTTATCGGTGCCGGAGCTGTGGTTACCCGCGATGTGCCGGATTATGCCCTCGTCGTGGGCAACCCTGCCCGGCAGGTTGGCTGGATGAGTGCCTATGGGCACAAGCTTTCGTTTGATGCCGATGGGTTGGCTGTTTGCCCAGAGAGCCAGGAGCGCTACCGTTTGCGCAACAGCCAGGTCTTTTTAGAACAGGCTCATTCATAATCCACCCATACAACTTCATCGAATACCCCCCAAACTACCCTGAGAGCTATCCGCTCCAGTTTTTCCATTCACCCTGCTAAACCCAGCAGCAAGAGTAAGGATCTCATGTACCAGGAACTGCTCCAGAAAGAAAGAACCCTTGCCGTTATCGGATTGGGTTATGTCGGTTTGCCCATCGCGCTTGCGTTTTCCAGAAAAATCCGGGTCATCGGATTTGACATTTCGGCGCCGCGCGTAGAGCTCATGAAGAAGGGCATTGACCCTTCGAACGAACTTGATGCCCAAGCCTTTAAAGGCTGCGACATCCAGTTTACCGCCAACCCGGAAGACCTTCGCGCGGCCTCGTTCTATGTCGTGGCGGTCCCCACGCCGGTAGACCAGCACCGCGTGCCCGATTTAACGCCTTTGGTCAAAGCGAGCGAAACTCTTAGCCGTGTGCTCAAAGTCGGTGATTATGTCGTATATGAATCTACGGTGTACCCCGGCTGCACCGAAGAAGATTGCCTGCCCATTCTGGAGAAAGGGTCGGGATTGCAACTCGGCCGCGACTTCAAACTGGGCTATTCCCCCGAGCGCATCAACCCCGGAGACACCGTCCACACCTTGGCTAACGTGATCAAAGTGGCCTCTGGTTCCGATCCGGAAGCCGCTGAAGAAATTGCGCTGACTTACGAGTTGGTGGTCGAAGCTGGCGTTCATCGGGCACCGTCCATCAAAGTGGCTGAAGCGGCAAAAATCATCGAGAATACCCAACGCGACCTCAACATCGCGCTGATGAATGAACTGTCCAAGATCTTTGATAAAATCGGGATCAACACTTACGATGTGCTGGAAGCGGCAGGCACCAAATGGAACTTCCTTAAGTTTCAGCCGGGTCTGGTGGGTGGTCACTGTATTGGTGTGGACCCTTATTACCTGACCTACAAATCCATGGAGTTGGGCTATACCCCGCAAATCATTTTGAGCGGGCGAAGGGTAAACGATGCCATGGCAGCTTATGTGGCGCGCCGCACGGTTCAGTTCCTGCTGGCGTCGGGGGCCAATTCCCGGGATGCAAGGGTGTTGGTTATGGGTGCTACATTTAAGGAAAATGTATCGGATATTCGCAATTCCAAAGTGGCAGATGTAGTACACACGCTTCAGGAATTTCAACTTACCGTGGATGTCGTGGATCCTCATGCCAATGCGGAAGAGGTTAAGCACGAGTACGGTTTTGACTTAAAACCCGCTATCGAAGGCCCATACGATGCCGTTATCCTGGCGGTCAGCCACCGTGAATACCTGAATCGCGATGAGGCCTGGTTCCAGCGCTTTGTTAAGCCGGACGGCATTTTGGTGGACATCAAAGGGCTTTACCGCGGCAAGATTCACTCACTCCGTTATTGGTCGTTGTAATTTAGTTGCGTTTTGCGCAAAAGCTCTTCTCCCGAACCAAAAAGCCTTTTCCCCGAACCATAAAGAAACAAATGTTATGCAGAAGTCCTTGTTAATTACCGGTGGAGCTGGATTCATTGGATCGCACGTGGTGCGGCGGTTTTTGGCTTCATTTGAGGGCTACCGGATCGTTAATTTGGACGCTTTGACGTATGCCGGCAATCTGGAAAACCTGCTGGACGTTGAACATAACAATAATTATGTTTTTGTTCGGGGTGATATCGCTGATACGGAATTGCTGGCTTCTCTTTTTCAGGAATATGATTTTGAAGGGGTGGTTCACCTGGCAGCGGAATCTCACGTGGATCGTTCCATAACTAATCCTCTGGAATTTGTCCGGACCAATGTGCTCGGAACGGTGAATTTGTTGAACGCAGCGCGGGCACAGTGGAGCAGCGATATGAGTGTTCGCCGCTTTTACCATGTGTCAACCGACGAGGTCTACGGCAGCCTGGGCCCGGAAGGCTTGTTCACCGAACAGACCCCTTATGATCCGAGAAGCCCGTACAGCGCATCCAAAGCGTCCAGCGATCATTTTGTCCGCGCCTGGCACCACACCTACGGATTGCCAGTGGTGATTTCAAACTGCTCCAACAATTACGGCGCCAACCAGTTTCCCGAAAAACTGCTGCCGCTGGCCATTCACAACATCCAGCACCGCAAACCAGTGCCGATTTACGGCGACGGCCGCTACACCCGCGACTGGCTTTGGGTAGAAGATCACGCCCGCGCCATTGAAGTGGTGTTCCGCCAGGGCGTTATCGGCGAAACGTACAACATTGGCGGTTTTAACGAGTGGCAGAACATTGACCTGATCCACGCGCTGTGCCACATCATGGACCAGAAGCTCAGCCGTCCCGAAGGAGACGCTCTTAACCTGATCACGTTTGTGAAGGACCGTCCCGGCCATGACAAACGCTACGCTATCGATGCTACCCGCATTGCCACAGAACTGGGGTGGAGGCCGTCGGTGACGTTTGAACAGGGCCTGGAAAAAACCGTGGACTGGTACCTGGCTAACAGCCAATGGCTGGAACACGTCACCTCCGGTGCCTACCAGCAATATTACCAGGACCAGTACACAAGCCGATGAGCGGATGGCTTGACAAGCTAAAAAATGCCTGGGGATCCGGCCCCGCCCCCCGTTCCGTCACGGAATTAGGGACAGATATGCACGCCCATTGGATCCCCGGCATAGACGACGGCGCTAAAACCATGGACGAAGCTTTAAGCATGCTCCAGGGAATGGCAACGCTCGGGTTTACGACCTGTATTGCCACTCCCCACATCATGGCGGATTACTACCGCAACACGCCTCAAGGCATTCGCGAGGGGCTGGAAAACGTGCGGGCAGCGGCTCGGGCAGCGGGGCTTTCGCTTCGTTTGGAAGCGGCTGCCGAATACTACCTGGATGAGCAGTTTGTCGCCTTGTTAGAGAAGGGCGACATGCTCACCTTTGGGGCAGATTACCTGCTCTTTGAACTCTCTTACGTCAACCGCCCGTCAAATTTTCAGACGGCCATCTTCCAAATTCAAACCCACGGTTACCAGCCGGTACTTGCTCATCCGGAACGCTACCCTTATTTCAGTGAGGATGGCAACCTGACGCCCTTTCGCGAAATGGCTGATCAAGGAGTGCTTTTGCAACTTAATTTAGGGTCGCTCACCGGGCAGCACGGCCCTTTCGCCCGGCACTTAGCCAGGGAACTTGTCGATGCCCAGCTCGTACACTTTGCGGGAACCGATGTGCACCGCGCTTCGCAAACCCGCGATCTGGAGCAGCTCCGCACGGACCGCTGGTTTCATAAATTGCTGGACAGCGGGCGCTTGCTCAATGCGGGTCTCGCAGCCAACGTTGCTGAATAAACGGCCCCCCGTGCCTGTAAACTTATGAACCTGGCCGCGCAAAGCAAATCATCATGCCTTTTGTAAAAACCCATATCCCCGATTTGCTCGTATTCGAGCCCCGCGTCTTTGAAGACAAGCGCGGTTACTTCTACGAGAGCTACAACAAAGATTTATTTGCCGAAGCTGGCATTACCCTTGAATTTGTGCAGGACAACCAGAGCCGTTCCGGCCAGGGCGTTTTGCGGGGGCTGCACTACCAATTGGACCCCTTCGCCCAGGACAAACTGGTACGGGTTTTAAGTGGCGAAGTGCTGGATGTGGCCGTTGACCTGCGGCGCGGCTCGCCCACTTTTGGCCAGTGTCACGGCGAGCTTTTATCCTTCCAGAACAAGCGTCAATTGCTGGTTCCGGCAGGCTTTGCCCACGGTTTTGTCGTGCTCAGCGAGAGCGCGGAATTCTTCTACAAATGCTCCGCCCTCTACCACAAAGACAGCGAGCGCGGCATTCGTTTTGACGACCCGGTCTTGGGCATCAACTGGCAGTTGCCCACCGAAAAACTGCTCATTTCGGATCGCGATGCAGCACTGCCACTGTTCGCAGATGCAGACTTCAATTTTGAGTACCATGGCGCAGGATCGCAGACTCTCTGACCAGGGCCGGAACAAGCCCTTTTCTTCCGGGGGAATGGTCCTCGTTACCGGAGCAAATGGGCAGCTCGGACTCGAGCTTCGCAGGCTTCTGTCAGCCGAAACAACCCTGTTTACGGACCTTCCGGAGTTGGACATCACGTCGGCTAAAGCCGTCAGGGCGCTCTTTGAAGCGTACCCCATTCGCGCCTGCATCAATGCGGCAGCCTACACCGCCGTCGATAAAGCGGAGTCCGAAGCCGACCTCGCTATCCGCATCAATGTGGACGGCCCGCAATACCTCGCGGAAGCTTGCGAAGCATTCGGTGCGCTCATGCTCCACATCAGTACTGACTTTGTGTTTGACGGAAAAGCTAACAAATCTTATGGTACGGACAGTCCGGTTTCGCCGCTAAGCGTGTATGGGCGGACCAAGGCCGAAGGGGAGAGCCGGGTGTTGCAGGCTTGTTCGCGCGCTGTGGTGGTGCGCACCTCCTGGCTGTACTCGCAATGGGGCAGCAATTTCGTAAAGACTATGCTGCGTCTGGGCGCAGAACGACCAGCATTGGGTGTGGTTAGCGACCAACACGGAAGCCCTACCTGGGCCCGCGATTTGGCTAAAGTGCTGATGGTTTTTCTGGAACAGGAGCTCCACACCGATGACTTTGGCATCTACCACTACGCCAATGAAGGAACAACCACCTGGCACGGGCTGGCTAATGCAGTCATGGCAGGTGCTGGTTTGCCCTGCGTGGTCAATCCCATTCAAACCGCCGATTACCCCACTCCGGCTTGCCGTCCTGCGTGGTCCGTTTTGGACACCGGGCGAATCCAGGAACGCTTTGGGCTGGTCATCCCGCGGTGGGAGGACAGTCTTAAGGAATGCTTAACTTTGCTGCTCAATTCAGAATAGTATGCTCCAAAAAATTGATATTCAAGAGATTATCTCCATTGCGCAAGATGCCGGTAAGGCTATCATGCGCATTTATGACACCGATTTCGGTGTAGAAGACAAGGCCGATAAGTCGCCGTTGACCGCCGCTGACCGCGAGTCCAATACCGTGATCATCGCACGCCTTCAGGCTGCTTATCCAGCTATTCCGATCATTTCCGAAGAGAACAAAGAGGTGCCTTATGCTGACCGTGCTGGATGGGATTGGTTTTGGCTCATCGATCCGCTCGACGGCACCAAGGAATTCATCAAACGCAACGGCGAGTTCACGGTTAATATCGCGCTGGTGCACGAGGGCAAACCGGTGTTGGGCGTCATTTATGTTCCTGCTCAGAACGTAACTTATTATGCGGTTGAAGGTCAGGGTGCCCATAAAATTGACGCATCGGGTTCGGCTAAAAAGATCAGCGTCAAGCAGCCCGACCCCGACAAACTGGTGTTGATCGGCAGCCGCTCACACCCTTCCCCCGAGTTTGATGCTTACCTGAACCAAAAGCAGGCGCAATACCGCGAAGTGGATTTTGTAGCTGCTGGCAGTTCGTTAAAACTTTGCCTCGTTGCCGAGGGCATTGCCGACGTCTATCCGCGCCTTGGCCCGACCATGGAATGGGACACAGGAGCCGGCCACGCCATCGCCTTAGAAGCCGGTGCATCGGTGCGGGTTTACGGACAAGATCAGGACTTGCGTTACAACAAGGAGAGCCTGCTCAATCCGTTTTTTATCGTCGAGCGAAACTGAGCCGGTCGGAAGGCCCGCCCGATTTTAAAGCCAGGCTATCGGTCTTGTCTGACCACATTCCAATCAACGAGCAAGGGATTTTATGGGGAGCGAGCTAATTAATTTTGCGGTCATTGGGTACGGGCATATTGGCAAGCGCCATGCCGAGATGATCCGAAGCCACAACCGCTGCCGATTGGTGGCAGTCTGTGATGTCAAACCGGAGATGGAAGCCCACGCGCACGACCAACACGGCGTTCCGCTGTTTGCCGATGCAGCCGCCATGCTCCAGGCCAAGGTGGAGGAGGTGGATGTGGTCAGTGTATGCACCCCCAACGGGCTGCACGCTGCGCACAGCATCCTGGCGCTGGAACACCGCAAGCACGTGGTGTGCGAAAAGCCCATGGGGCTGACTAAGGCCGATTGCGAGTCCGTAATTTTCAAAGCGCTTCAGGTGTCCCGGCAAGTGTTTTGCGTCATGCAGAATCGCTACAGCCCGCCTTCCGTTTGGCTAAAAGAAGTGGTTAGCAGCGGCGTCCTGGGCCAGGTTTTCATGGTGCACATCAACTGTTATTGGAACCGCGATGACCGCTATTACAAGAGTTCGGATTGGAAAGGAAGCCTGGAATTAGACGGCGGTCCGCTTTTTACGCAGTTCAGCCACTTTGTGGACATCATGTACTGGCTTTTTGGCGACATCACCGACATCCGCGCGCGTTTTCACAATTTCAACCACCACTACAATACGGATTTTGAAGATTCCGGGCAAGTCAATTTTGCGTTTCGCAACGGCGGCCTGGGGTCCATCAACTATTCCACCTCCGTTTGGGACAGCAACCTGGAGAGCTCCATGACCATTATCGGTTCCAAGGGCTCCATTAAGGTAGGTGGCCAATACATGGAAAAGGTGGAGTGGTGCCATATTCAGGACTATACCATGCCGGAATTGCCGCCGGCCAATCCCCCGAATGACTACGGGCCCTACAAAGGCAGCGCCGCCAACCACGGATTCATTTTCCAGAACGTGGTAGACACCCTTGAAGATGGCGGAATAGCCACCACAAACGCCTTGGAAGGTCTCAAAGTGGTGGAGATTATCGAACGCATCTACGAAACCAGGCCAGCCTACCCACGTCATTAGCCCCCTGAAACGGAGCAGGCTTTTTCACATAACTGATTCATTTTCAAGGCAAACTGCGCCCTCCGTCCCGGATTCCGTAATTTCGCGCCCGTGGCGAAATTGCTCGACGGCCTTTCCAGGTTAGCCGGTGCCGAGTCTGGCTTCCGGCGCTACCTGGTCAATACTTCCTGGCTCATGACCGGGCGGGGCGCTCAAATCCTATTAGGATTAGTCGTGGGTGCCTGGCTATCGCGCTATTTAGGCCCTGACCGATATGGCGGGTATGCTTTTGCCCTGAGTTTCGCCACCCTCTTCGCCCCTTTGGCCAATCTCGGGTTGGGTCAGATAATAGTCCGGGAAATTGTCAAAGATCCGCTTCAGCGGGACACCGTTTTGGGCACCGCCATGGGCATAAGGCTGATCGGCACCGGTGTAGCCTACAGCCTGATTGCGTTGGGGCTGCTGTTCTTTTTGCCAGACCCGGAAACACGGCTTGCCGTCGTGCTCGCCTCTTCGGCCATCGTCCTGCGCAGCCTGCAAATGCTCATTTACTACTTTCAGGCTGTTGTCAAAAGCCGCCAAAGCACCATTCCCCATTTGGTCTCTTTGTTGGTCTCAAACGGACTAAAAGTGTTGTTCATCTTGCTGAATTTGGATGTTGTAGCCTTTCTGTGGCTGGTTTTGGTGGACGCGACGGTGTACAGCTCCCTGTTGGCCCTTGCCTACAATAAACAAGGATTGAATTTCTCCAATTGGCGCTTTGATCGGGAATTAGCCACCGGTCTGGTCAAAAAGTCATGGCCGCTGATGTTTTCGCTGATCCTTTTCACTGTTTACATGCAGATTGACCAGGTCATGCTCAAGTTTTTGGGCGAAAACAAACAAGTGGGCTGGTACAATGCGGCCGTTCGGCTCTCTACGGCAACCTATGCCATCCCCTTTGTTTTGACCAATTCGCTGTTCCCGGCCATCCTCAGTGCGGCAAAAAACAACAAGGAGTTGTTTCGCCAGCGAATGACCCGGCTCTACCACCTGCTCATTTATATCTCCACCGGGCTTATCCTGCTTACGTGGACTTTTGCCGATGGCATTATCCAACTCATTTTTGGCACGGCTTATGCACCTGCGGCTCCTGTGTTAACCATTCAAGTGGCAGGGGCATTGTTTGTGTTTATGGGGCATGCCGCTGAAAAATGGTTAATTGCCGAAGACAAGCAGTATTACTTCATGCTCTCCGTGCTGACGGGAGCCGTGGTCAATGTGCTTTTAAACCTGTGGCTGATTCCTCGATACGGTATTACGGGCGCTGCATGGGCAACGTTGTGTGCCCAAGTGCTCAGCTACCACATTGCGCCAATGTTTTTTGCCCCAAGCCGCAAAGTCTTTTTCATTCAAAACCTTGCGCTTATTCAAGCCCTCTCCGGATGGCCACTTTGGCAGTTTCTCAAAAACAGAAAGCATCCTGAATCTTGAGATTAGTAGATAAAATATCAGATTTTCTGGCCAGCGTGTTTAGCGCTGCCCTGGTGTTAGTGGCACTGTTCATCCCGATCAATCCGAGCGCGAGTGCATGGGCCATGTCCCTGGCTTTTTGTGCCTGGCTGCTGGCAGGCCGTTGGGCTCAGCGTTTACCCGAACGCAAAACCTTGGCCCGGGGATTGCCTATTTTGTTGCTGTATGGGTTGGCCCTGTTAGGGTTGGCGTGGAGCGCAGCGCCGGAATCCGGCTGGGATGTTTTACGTGTGCAATTGTCGTTGTTTCTCATACCGGTGATGCTGCTGAGCCGTCCGGTGGGCAGTTTGGTGGGGCATCAATACCGCCGCATTGTACGCTCCTTTCTGGCGGGCAACCTCTTGGCCATGACCATGAGTTTGCTGCGCGCCGCCTTCCGCTTCCACCAAACAGGAGACCCTGACGTGTTCAGCTACGGAGAATTGGTTTCGTGGTTGAATCTGCATCCGGCATACAGCACCTTTTATGCCGGATTGGCCGTGTTGCTCCTCTTCTCCGAAATCAGGCATTCGGAGCGAATTCAGGCATCCTCATGGAGCCTGTTTACGGCGCTGGTGGTTTACCTGTTCCTGCTAAACTCCCGGGGCACGTTAGTTGCGTTTTTTGTATCCTTTTCAGGCTACACGCTCTGGCGTTGGTGGTTTAACGGGCACCGTCAGCGATTTGCCTGGACGCTGGCTTGGGTTTTGTTTTTAGGCGCCACCATCAGTCTGGGGCTGCCTCAGAATCGGGAGCGGATCTACAGCATGACCAAGACCAAAGAAATTTCGGTTCAGGAAGGTACGGCTTCGCTGCGGTTGGAAATTTGGAAAGGTGCTTGGCAGACCTTGCTCCACGAGCCATTATCGGGATATGGCACGGGCTCGGTGCGTGAAAATTTAGTCGATACCTACCAGGAAAGGGATTTCCAAACCGGGGTGGATGCTGCGTTCAACGCACACAACCAGTACCTCCAAACCTGGCTTATGCTCGGTCTGCCTGGGCTGCTTTTGCTGTTGATGATTATGGTGCAGTTAGGTGTTGATGCCTGGCGAAACAACCGGCCAGAGCGAACAGCAGCAATGGTCTTCCTCGGGATGGCCATGATGAGCGAAGCCATGTTGGAGCGACAAATGGGGGTCTTACCCTTTGCTTTCTTTGTCGCGCTTTGGGCCATTTTTCCTTCTGCCGACTCCTGGACGATTGAAAAAGGCAAGGATGCCGATCTGGTGTCCTTGCAGGCTAGTCAGTCCCCCCTTCCTGGCTCCAGTCCGCTGAAGAAAGTCGTCGGGTAACGGCCTGGTCTACCAGCTCAAAGAATTGCCAGGGGGTGAAGGTTCGCCAATTGATCACTTGCGAATTCATCAAAAAGTATCGGGGAATATCCACCGTTTCCATTTCATCACGGACATGATCGCGAAAATTGATAGCGGCAATCCATCCGCCACTTTCTACCGTTTCATCAAACCATTCCTGGTAATAGCAGTCGTCTGATGCGTGAAAATTCAAAACGTTTTCGCCAATCAGAATAAAGTGCCGAATGCCTTCGGCTTCTAACGGCTCAATGACATCGCGTTTGAAGTACATTACATCGTTGTGGAGGCAGTCGTTCCATTCCCCCATCATTTCCAGTACCGCAAACCCGCGGTCGTAGTCTGCGAACAAGATTTTCAGGTAGAGCGTAGCCGATCCAAAGTCTTCCCACTCTGGGTTTAGAACATAATTGTATATCAATTTTCCTTGTCCAGTAGGAGAATCTCCAGTCCCGTAGAACGGCGAAGAGGCGTCTTCATCCGGTTCATAGTATTGCCGCCAATTGTAAAAAGGTTCAAGCGTGTGCACTGTATTATTCGTATATACTAAGGTGAGATCAAGGCTTTGTCGCTAAACGAAAATCTGGAGGGACAGCTAAACTTATGGTTTTTCTTCTTTGAACTGGGTCAGTGCTTCCCGGACGCTGCCCCATTTCAGTAACAATGTTTTAGCGGAGTCGTGTGGCAAACCGGTTCCCTCTATAACCATACGGGTACCCCGGTCCACGAGTTTCTCATTGCTCAACTGCATATCAACCATCCGGTTGTCGTGAACGCGCCCCAAACGAATCATGGTGGCTGTGCTGACCATGTTGAGCACGAGTTTTTGCGCAGTTCCAGCCTTTAAGCGCGTTGAGCCGGTGACAAATTCCGGGCCCACCACCACTTCAATCGGGTAATCAGCGACTGCCGCTACGGCACTGCCCGGGTTGCAAACAATGCACCCCGTGTTGATGCCCGCTTCCCGACAGTGCTTAAGCGCTCCGACCACGTAAGGCGTGCCCCCCGAAGCCGCAATGCCCACTATGAAATCTGCCTGGGTCACCCCGTGCTGCTGCAAATCCCTCCACCCGGCATCCTGGTCGTCTTCGGCAAACTCAACTGCTTTGCGAATGGCGGCGTCGCCCCCGGCAATCAGGCCCACGACGAGTCCCTGGGGCACCCCAAACGTGGGGGGGCATTCCGAAGCATCCACGACCCCTAAACGTCCGCTGGTGCCGGCGCCAAGGTAAAAAAGCCTACCTCCTGCCAGCAAATGATCCACCACGGCTTCAACGAGCGCTTCTATCCGGGGAAGGGCTTTCGCAACCGCTGCGGGGACGGTTTGATCTTCAGAATTCATGCGCACCAGCAGTTCCCCCACGGAGAGTTGGTCCAGGTGGCGGTGCGCTGAGGGTTGTTCGGTAATGCGCATGGCGTTGCGTTCAGCTAGCCGCGAGCCTTGCGTGCCGCGATAAAACTTTGCACAAAAGAGATCATGGCAAATGTGGAAGCAGTAATCATCAGGACAATCCTGAGAATACCCATTTGATCACCGGCCGCAATCCTGGCGGGGAGGGGCATGGCTGCCAGCATAACCAAAACCAGCAGGGTCAGGGTCACGGCAATGTGGGCAATAACTTTGTTTTCTTTGCGCACACCGCTGGTCATGGCCAGCAGGATAACGCCGAAGACCACCGGAATCAGGGCAGTGGGTGAACGGTCAGCGGTTGCTTCCGATAGGTATCCCCACAGTCCAATGAGAATTAGGATGATGGCATTCAAAAGGTTGGCTTGGTACGCTTTCATGTAGCGAAGGTAACACGGGCAGAGTTGGACCGGACAGCCTTCCCGACCCAATATTCATTGCTAACTTTGCTCTTTGTCTGCGCGGCAGATCCAAATAGCTTCTGCCCCGGCTGACGCCTTGGCTGCTGCATCCCCCAAGTGAATACCCTGTGAACCTATCCTTTCGGACGCTCTTGCCCTTTTTGTTCGTGTTGGTGCTCCTCATCGGGGTAACCATCGGTTTGCGGCTCAGCCCTTCATCGTCGGGCAAGCCCGCTCTTTTCGCCACGGCTGAGGGCAGCCGCCTGGAGGAAATTCTGGGCTACATTGATTACAACTACGTCGATACCTTGAACACAGATGCCCTCATGCGCAGTCTTGTCAAGGAATACCTGGACCGCGACGAGGTCATCGAAGACATTTTCAAGCGCCTGGATCCGCATTCCGGGTACATTCCAGCCACCAGCCTTCTATCAGAAACCGAAAGCCTTCAGGGAAATTTTGAAGGCATCGGTATTGAGTTCAACATCATTCGCGATACCATCCTGGTGGTTTCGCCCATTAGCGGGGGACCTTCGGAATCGCTGGGCATCCGCTCCGGCGACCGAATTGTTGAAGTGGGCGACAGCATCGTGGCGGGTGTGGGCATCAGTGAAGACCAGGTGCGCAATTTGCTGCGCGGTCCCAAAGGCACCACCGTTGAAATTGCTGTGCGCCGCAGCGGCGACAAGGAGCTTTTGCCCTTTAAGATTGTGCGCGATCAAATTCCGCTTTACAGCCTGGACGTGGCCTACATGGTGGATGAACGCATTGGTTACCTTAAACTTAATCGATTCAGCGCCACCACAGTGGAGGAGTTTGGTGAAGCATTAGATAAACTGAAAGGGCAGGGCATGAAAAGCCTGATCCTTGACCTGCGAGGCAACCCCGGGGGTTACCTGATTGCGGCCACCCGGCTCACAGATGAACTCTTGTCCGGCAAGAAAATGATCGTGTACACCGAGGGAAAAACAGCCCGCCGCGAAGAATTCCTAAGCGGCAACCAGGGGCGGTTTGAGCAGGGTGATATAGTCCTGTTGATCGACGAAGGCTCCGCATCGGCCAGTGAAATTGTGGCTGGCGCTTTACAAGACCACAAACGCGCCGCCGTCGTGGGCCGCCGCTCGTTTGGAAAAGGGCTGGTGCAAGAGATTTTCAGCCTCAACGACAGCTCTGCTATCCGGTTAACGGTGGCCCGCTATTACACACCTAACGGCCGATGCATCCAGCGCCCCTACGACAACGGGGTGGATGCTTACTACGAAGAATACGCGGACCGTTTGGAATCCATTGGCGAAGAAGGGAACCCAGGTGAATCTACCAAAGCGGATTACGGCATTCTGCCCAACTTCGTCATTCCGCTTGATACCACCGATGATCGAAAAGCCTTTTACCGCCTCTACAATTCCGGCCAATTGCAGCGCTTTGCCTATGACCTTTACGGCCAGGATCAGGCGCGCATTCAAGCCTATGCTTCCGTGGCGGAGTACAAGGAAAGCTATTCCATTAATGCAGACCAGTGGCAGCGTTTTGTCAACCGGGTAGCGGCCAGCAAGCTTCTTGAGGATGCGGAACAACGCGAACGTATTCGGCCCTGGGTAGAGACCGCCATTAAGGCACAAGTTGCCCGTCAGGCCTGGAAAAACGACGGGTTCTACCCGGTTTTTCACGGCATAGATCCCGACTTTCAGAAAGCATATGACCTGTTGCGAAGCGGTGAAGCTCGAAACCTGATCAAATAGTCAAGCCGCGCTTCCTTGTTTAGTCAAGCCTCGCTCACTTCTTCTCCTTATCGTCGCCAATAAGGGCGTCTTCCACTTCTTCGTCCGTGAGCTCATCGCCAAAAGTGCTGGTGGTGACGTCATTCATGTTATTAGCGGCATCAGCGGGCACTTCGGTCAGGGTATCTTCTTCGGCCGTTTCTTCGGTTTTGCCGGCACAGCCTGAAAACACCAGGGCCGCGCTCAAGGTTAGCGCAAAGAGGAGGGTAGACAGGGTCGAGAGGGGGTGCTTTTTCATGGTTGGAATGGAATTATGGAGGAGTTAAAAGTACAGAAGCCGCTCGGAGTGCGGTATTCTTTCGCCCGAATTACTTCTGGCGGAAATGCAGACGAATCGGGACACCGCGCAGCGGAAAGGACTCTCGCAATTGATTTTCGAGGTAGTTGCGGTAAGAATCAGCCACATCATCCGGGTGGTTGCAAAACAGGGCGAAGGACGGCGTGTGGCCCGGCAACTGCGTCATGTACTTGATGCGAATGTACTTTCCCCTAACGGATGGCGGGTGGTGCTTTTCGATGGTTTCCTGCAGCCAGTCGTTGAGTTTGGAAGTGGAAATTCGGGTTCTGCGGCGCTCCGAAACGGCAATGGCTTCTTCCATGGCCTGAAAGATGCGCTGCTTTTCCTGCGCCGAAACAAACAAAATGGGCACGTCGGTAAACGGCGCAATTTTCTTCTGAATGCGCGCCTGGTAGTCCAGGTGGGTATTGGCGTCTTTCTCTACCGCATCCCATTTGTTTACCAGAATGACCACGCCTTTGCGCTTGCGCTCCGCCATGCCAAAAATGGTGACATCCTGGGCCTCCATGCCCACCTGAGCGTCCACGAGTAGAATGCAGACATCAGACTCGTCAATGGCTTTGATGGCGCGAATGACCGAGTAGAATTCCAGGTTTTCGTGCACCTTGGCTTTCTTGCGCAACCCCGCCGTGTCAATAAGCAAAAAGTCTTTGCCAAACAATTGGTAACGGGTGTGAATGGCGTCTCGCGTTGTGCCGGCAATAGGCGTTACTATGTTTCGTTCCTTCCCGAGCAGCGCGTTGACCAACGTAGATTTTCCTACGTTTGGTTGGCCGATGATCGCAAAGCGCGGCAGGTTTTCCGTGCCGTCCTCTGTGTCTTCAGGCGGCAACATTTGCACGATTTCGTCCAGCAATTCGCCCGAGCCCGATCCGGAAATAGACGAAAGAAAATGCATAGACGAAATGCCCATGGCGTAAAACTCAGCGGCCTCCAACAAGCGCTGGTGGTTGTCCACCTTGTTAACCACCACAATCACGTTTTTGGGCGAACGGCGCAGCAACTCGAGCATCTCCTCGTCCAGGTCCGTCATGCCCGTGGTGACATCCACCATGAAGAGCACCACCTGGCTTTCTTCTATAGCAATTTGCACTTGTTCGCGGATGGCGGCCTCAAACACATCATCCGAGCGCGGCACAAAACCACCCGTATCAATTAGGTTGAAGATTCGCCCGTTCCACTCGGCCAGGCCGTATTGCCGGTCGCGGGTCACGCCGCTGACGTCATCCACAATGGCCTGCTTTTGACCGAGCAGGCGGTTGAACAACGTGGATTTTCCCACGTTGGGTCTTCCTACAATAGCTACGGTAAACTGGGGCATGGCAACGACAATGGGGTCCTTTCCGGGCGAGCTTTGGGAATGCCTGCAGAGGTTTTTCCTGTGCCTGCCAGCTCCGGGAGCGCACTCCGGCCTGCAAAGGTAGGTCGAAATGGGGCATTCCGGGCTGCGGCTTATCCGTCGTACCCGAAACTGCGCAGATCGGACTCTTTGTCTCGCCAACCTTCGCGCACTTTGACGAA
>Ga0105049_10000226_pt1 | contig 58306 bp, 46 predicted proteins | sample MAT06_FD_78087 | JGI IMG/M metagenome (GOLD analysis project Ga0105049, IMG submission 78087) | Freshwater microbial communities from Lake Fryxell liftoff mats and glacier meltwater in Antarctica - MAT-06 | ecosystem: Environmental > Aquatic > Freshwater > Ice > Liftoff microbial mat | place...
ATCGCCATCGCCATCGTTGTCATCGTCGTCATCATCGCCTTCGCCATCGTTGTCGTCGTCGTCATCATCGCCTTCGCCATCGTTGTCGCCTTCTCCGTCAGTTTCATCATCATTATTAAGTTCATCTATGATGTCCGGAATACCATTGCCGTCCTCGTCCACCAGCAGCGCATCGATCTGATCTGGGATACCGTTGCCATTTTCATCGCTGAACTCAATGCCGTCAAAAATGTCCGGAATCCCATTGCCGTCAGCATCGGTCATATCGATACTGCTCTCAATAATATCAGGAATGCCATTGTTGTTGTTGTCAGCAAAATCCCATTCGTCCACCTGTGCCGAAGCGCTGAAGGATAAGAATACTGCCGTGATTGTGGACGCAAGAACTCGGAGTAGATTTGGTTTCATTGAAAAGGATTTTTTATTTTGATCGACGAACACAATCAAAGATAGGATGGTCGATAGTCAATATCCGCTGAGTTCCCTGTTATCTCTAAATTAATTTTCGTGAAATGCGCGGCGCCCACCAAGCCATTATCCGGTGGTTCTTACAAAACCGACCCCGCCTGAGCTTCCCAGAATGAGTTGAAGAATTTCCAGTCTTGAAATAGGTCACGACTCAGCGCGAAGCTTTTTGAAACATTTTTTTTGAAACATTTAAAAGTTTCTGTAAAATGTTTCAGATATTTCCGCTTCGATAAATTGGCCCATTCAAACAAGACTCCTACAGATAGATTGCAATGACTAAATCTTACAAAACATTGCGGAGTATGCGCGAAGACCTCGGTCTGAAGCAGCGCGAACTGGCCGGAATCCTGGGGTTGAACAGGGCCTCATGGGCCAATATTGAAGGTCGACGTCGGGCAGCCAACCACGAGGTGCTCAAGGTCTTGTATCCTTACGCCCTCTTACTTCAAGATCAGCAGGAACCGGAAGTGGATGCGTTGGTGACAGACAAAGCCACCATGGAGACAGCTCTGGGAACCTTACGCTACAGGGAAAAAATCAAGCTCACCGCACGCCTCCATCGATCACAGCGGGAGCTTTCTGTTCTCACGGCGAGGTGCGACCGCGCTTTAATTGTCCTCAACAGACTGATCCAACGGATGAATGATCCAAGTTACTCGGGCATACCGCGGGGGCTGATGGAGGTGTCTATATATAGACTGCGAGAAATTATCGGCCGCACTTCACCGAGCGTAAGGGCCAAGGTGGAGGTGCGAATTGCTGGAATCGAGGGTGCGTTGGCCTATCTCCGCGTGGTTGAATTGGGGCAAAATGCGGATGTTCCACTTTGATGAGAAAAAACGCATCAGATACTGGTACTATTCAATGACGAAATGATTCGCAGTGTTTTGAGCTCAAGAGGCCAGCGTCTCCGCCCGCAGTCGGCTCGACATTTCCGTATTCATTTGAACTATAGGGGTGCAGTAAAGAAATGGGATACTCTCCCAAGTGAATTGCTCGTGAAGGCCTTTGTCGATGAGTTCAAAAAGCATAGACTTTGTACGCGCCTGAAGTTTCCATGAAATGCGCTTGACCAGCGTACCATTATGAAGCGTAAATGATTCCTGTTGATCGATATCGACGGAATCAAACGCTAGTCGCTCCTTCAGAAGCCAAGTCGCAATTTCGAGTGCCTGATTTTCATTCGAAACAATAATGTGTGCAGTAATCATAAGCCCATGTTGATTTATAGGTGAGAGTATAAATTCGGATGCATTGGCTGCGCTTAGATGTCAGCCAAGGTCCACTTAAGTTCATTTTCTGCAATTCGAATCTTGAGGGCAAGGTCCACAAGATTGTTTCGGGCATCCACATAAGCTGTTTCCCGTTGATTGATCAGAAAGAGTGAACTTTCGCCATTCAGGAAACGCGTTCGCTCGGCTTCAAGTAATGCTTCGTAATTGGAAAGGTTGGATTGAGCAATCTCATACTGACGATTGAGGAGCTCGAGATTGGCGCGATGACCGCGTGCTTTGTTGCGCAAGTCGGTCATTTTTTGCTCCCGATCGAGCTCAACTTCCCTGATTTTAATTCGTTGCATTTGCAGTTCGCCGCGCGCCTCACGCAGAAAGAGAGGGAAACTGAAGTCGAGTCCCCACCTGTAATTTTGAGTGCTGAAGGCCGTTTGATCTTCGCTCGAACTAACGTCGGCCGGAGTGTTCAGAAAGTGATAATTCACATTGAGCTCAGGCTTCAATTTTTCTCTTTTCCAGCGCTCTTCTACCAGCAATGATTCGATTTGATACCGGTAACGCAGCGCAATAGGGTGGACCTTCTCCAACTCGGTCAGCCGCAATTCAAAAGACATCAGAATGCTGTCCATCCCGATAGATAATGCTTTTTGGTCTGTGATAATCTGAGGCTTAGCGGTTGGTTCAATCAACAGTGGCAGTGGCACTTCTTGATCGCCCTGATCTTTCCATAGAAAAGTGGAGAGATTGAGTCGCTGTTTGATTTCGCGTGAGGTAAAGTCTTGCAACTGCTGCAGCCTCAATTGTGCCTGAAGATGCGCCTCAAGGGTATCGATAAACGGACGGTCGCCAGCCATGGCTCTGCTGGTCACGGCTTCCTTGCGCTGCACCGCAAGTACTACAATTTCTTGCATTATAGAGGCTTTCTCTGCCGCTGCCCACCATTCCCAGTACTGGTTGTATCCAGAGAGCAGCAGATCATTGATCATCAGGGAACGATCGGCTACGGTGTATTCACGAAATGCGCGAGCCTGGTTGAGCGCTGCTCTACGTTCATCAATAAGGAGTCCTTGGAGCAATGGCATCGAAATTCCGACAAAGAGCAGTCCATCGTCAGGAGTGCTTCGTTCGGGATTCAGGTATTGTCCAGTATTCAGATCATAACCCGCTTTGATTTCGGCGGCAAGGATCGTAGGAATTTTAACTTGTGCGGAAGTAATGTCGTAGTACGAAGTGCCTTGGTACATCTTGTCCTCCAGATGTCCTTCAAGTTTTGGATCAAAGGCGCCCCGCGCGGCTCTCACGGTACTTTCACCCGTTTGAACGCGCAAATCTGATTGCTGAATCACAGGATGATTCATGAGTAGGATTGATCGAAATGAACTAAAGGTAAATTCAGTTTCCGATTGACTAAGCACACCCAGCGATTGCGTTGCGCAAAGCAGGAGTATACTCAGACGGACTATCCCCGACAGCAGATTGGTATGCGCGAAAAAGTTCATTTTTTCTCTTCCTTTCCGGGTTGTTCGCCTACAGTTGCGGGCGTATAGAAATCGGGTGGGAAGCCATTGAACTGTCGCCAGAGTTCATACCAGATAGGCACATCGCGGAGCAAGGCAATACCATCCGCTCCGCCGCCGATGCGCAAGGCTTCAGGCCATTTTTCTTCTTCACTGTCTTGCGTAACTAACACGCGGTACTTGCCATTTGGACTGATAAAATTGTCGATGGCAAATACTTCACCTCCGAACGTACCAAATGATGCGCCGGGCCATCCTGAGAAAATGAATGCCGGCCAGCCATCGAAAATGAAGCGGACATTCTGGCCTTTGCGCAGCAAGGGAATATTCATCGGGTCCACGTACATTTCAACCGCCAAATCATATTGCGCGGGCATGATGCTGATGATTTCATCGCCTTCTTTTAGCGTCTCACCAACCCCCGTTGTGATGGCACGTGTGATGAATCCGGTTTGAGGTGCGGTGATGTAATAGAAGCCTGTGCGTCGATCATAATTCGCATATTGATTTTGCAATTTGCTCACCTGAGCCTCGGCATCGTACATGGAGGAAAGGGAGGCGAATTTTTCAGATTCAGCTTTGGCAATTTTATCGCGGAACTCGTTATCAATGGTGTTCAGTTCAGTGCGTGCAATGATCATTTCATTTCGAGCGATGAGCATTTTGTTTTCGGCCTCTACAGCTTTCGCCTGAGAGTTTTGAAGCGTTACTTTCCGCCCTTCCAGTTCGGTGCGCGAGATGAGATCACCCTCAAACAATTCCTCATATCGCTTGAGCTGATCGACCATAACGGCGAGGTTGTTTTTGGCAGCCACATAATCGGTACTATCGCTCTGAATCTTGAGTTCAGTTTGTCTTAATTTATTTCGGCCCTGTTGTATTTTCAGTGATTTGGTGGAGATCATCGCATCGATTTGTGCATCGAGCGATTTCACTTTTTCCATGTAAGAGGCCACGCCACTTTCTTTGGCTTTGATCTGATCCACTGTATTCTGAAGAAGGTTTGGATCGAAATATTCATCTTTGATTTCTGAAATAAACATCACCGTGTCGCCTGTCTGCACGAGATCACCTTCATTGACGTACCATTTCTCAATTCGTCCGGCGATAACGCTGTGAATGGTCTGCGGACGCTGTCCGGGATTAAGGGCAGTGAGGACTCCATGCGATCGGATATTTTGGGTCCAAGGCATAAAGAGCATTGCGATGAAAATGAAGAGCATGACGAACAGCCATCGCTTAAGGGTGATGTTACTGTTACCGGGATGAATTTTCCTGAGCGCGATGAGCTTGGATTCATCGATCCGACCCTGGGTGCTATTGTTAGATATAGTGATCATGAATGATTAGCTGCTTGTTCCAAATGCAATCCACTTATTCTCCAGTGAGGGGTAGGAGTTCACTTCGATTACTTTGCCCTCATTCATCACAATAATTTGATCGGTCACTTGAGCCAATGCGAGGTCGTTGGTAGAAAGGAGGACCGTCCAACCGTGCTCGGGATTGAGCAGATCGTTATAGATCGCAAATCGCTCGCTTGCCGGAAGTGAAAGCAAGGTGTCTTCTAGAATGAGCAATTTGGGCTGGGTGACAATAGCCCGGGCGAGAATGATTTTGGCTTTCACGCCAGAGGAAAGTCTTTTTCCCTCGGGGCTAATTTTAGTTTCATAGCCACTAGTCATTTGTGCGATGTGTTCATCCAGCCTCACCGCTTTTACAGCGCGCTGAACATGCTCTATTGTGACATCAGGACGACCCGCTTGAATATTCTCAAACAAGCTTCCTTTGAATACATCGCTTTCTTGGAGATTGAATCCGACCAATGAGCGAAGTGATTCGATGCGAAGATTTCCCATAGGGAAGCCATTGAAGGTAATGATCCCTTTGTGCTCTGTAAAGATGCCGGCAATGAGTTTGAGAAGCGTAGTTTTACCTGCCCCGTTTGGTCCGGCAAGTAGCGCGCGATCTCCGGATTTAAGTTTGAAATTTATGTTCTCAATAAATGGATTAATCTCATCGGGGAATGCAAAAGAGAGCGACGAAACACTCACATCCAAGCCTTGATCAGCGGGTGTTTCCTGAATGGCTATTCCATGGTCGGCTTCCATTGGAAGATCTGTCACGGTGCCCAATTTTTCCAATGAAGTAAGCACGTCATAAATTGTGCTTACAGATAGAATCAGTTTTTCTACGCTGTTGATCACAAGCAGAATGATGATTTCTGAAGCGACAAATTGACCGAGATTGATTTGACGATCTATCACAAGGATGCTACCCATGATGAGTAGACCGGCAGCCACTATGCCTTTAAAGGCCACCATTCCACTGAACTGCCAGATCAAGATCTGGAAGTGCTTCTGTCGTGCTCCTATATAACCCTCTACTAATTTGTCAGTCCGACCCAGTGGAAGATCCGATGGACCAATGAGTTTAAACGTGCTCATTGTTCGCCCGATTTCTTCCAGCCAATGAGCTACTTCAAACTTGTACCGCGACTCTTCCAGACTGGTGCGCATACCAGCCGGGCCAGTGACTCGAAACAACACCCAAACGATCACAATGAGCACTACTCCGAACAAAATAAAGAAGGGGTGGTACATCGAAAGAAGAAATAGGCCGAATACAATTTGAATGGCCGACGATGAAAAGTCAATCAGAATTTTTGAAAGTCCTTTTTGAATGGTCGAGATTTCAAAGAAGCGATTCACCACTTCGGGTAAATACTTATTGTGCACGCTCGATTGCACGATGCGAGGGATGCGATAGGCAAAATCGAACGATGCTTTCGCAAAGATTCGTTGTTCGATTCGCTCGGTAATACTCATCTGACGAATCTGAAGTATTCCTGCGACGACGATGCTGGTTACAACAAATACCACAAGCATGACCCATGACGTGCTTAGGGCGCCCGCGGTCAGAAATGTCAGTATAGCCTGAATACCCAGTGGCAGAGACAGGTTGAGCATTCCGCTGAATAAAGCGAATATGTAGATGTTTCTAATTTCCGAGCGCTCTGTATTGAGCAATTTGATCAAGCGCCGAAAAGGGGAAATGGGGGTAATTATCGCACTCATGGGTGATTCAATCCTTGAAAGGCTAATAAGTGAAGAAGCTGATAAAGATTTTTGGGTGATTTTCCGATGTCAGTCAATTCAGGCAAATTGCTCCGAAGAAATAATTGATAGTGAGCTGTTTCAATGAGGGATCCCGCTAATGCCTTGGGATAAGGATGGCTTTTCTTCGCTCGTGAAATAATAAGGGCCATTCGATCTACTAAACTTTGATAAGCGATAAAATACCCCAAACGCTCTTTCTTATCTAAATTCTTAAGCACAAATGCCTTGAAGGACTCACTCACCACAATGCGATGGAGAAGTTGTTCATCTATGTGTGCAGTTTCAGAAAAATCGACCATTGGTTCACATAAGGTTTCCAGCGCTTTCTCCAACTGACGCGAGGGTTCTTCAACATTAGTGGTGGCAAAGGCCAGCCTCCATTCTAACGTACTCCAGTACCACGATGCAAGATACATCATCAGTTGATGCTTGTTATGGTAGTACCTGTAAACCGTGCTCTCAGTAGTAGAGAGCGCTAAGGCCAGCTTGCGAAAGGTGAATGACTCCAGCCCGCTCTCTGCGATCATCTCGACACTCTTGCGAATAATTTCCTTGCCTAAATCGGAGGATTCAGGATCCTTCAGAAAGAGACTCTCATCGAGTTTGACTGATAGATGTGACCACAACTGCTTCATGGGAGGTGTAACTAGATAATTGCGTATAATGTTCGCAAAAGTACCCAATACACTCTCATAAATAATAGTATTACTATTATTAAAAAGTGTGAAAGTGGCTTGCAGCTAGAATATACATCCACTGCGGTTAGGAAGAAATGGGCGATTAAAGCGATTCAAAACGACTTAGCACTTGCCGGCTGACCGCGCAATCACTCCGCAGAGATGAAACAACATCCTTGCTCCCACATTGCCATTCCAGTCATCCGCGCCGGGCGACACCTCTACCAGATCAAAACCAATAATTTGGCGACGTTCGGCAAGGAGAGACAACAGATACGCGGCCTCCTCAAACGATAAGCCTCCGGGAACCGGGGTGCCTGTGTTTGGACAGAGTGTGGGGTCAAGTCCATCGATGTCAAAACTGATGTGTACCTTCTCGGGCAACACATCAATCATCCGCTCGCAGAGCTGATGCCAGGTAACGCCTTGAAACTGACTGCGACGATTGTTTCGCTCAAAAAACTGATCCACTCTGGCGCCGGCGTGTTTGGTAACCTGCAATTCTTCCTCGCAAAAATCCCGAATGCCCACCTGCACGATCTTCTCTATTTGCGGAATAGCCAGCGCATTGTGCATAATGGAGGCATGCGAATAGGTGAACCCTTCAAACGCTATGCGGAAGTCCATGTGCGCATCAATGTGCAGAATCCCGAACGACTCGTGACGCGCCGCTAGTGCACGGTAATAACCCAGCGGTGTGCTGTGATCACCGCCGAGCAATCCCACCAATTTGCCTGAGTCCAGTGCTTTTGACACCGCATTCTCGACATGCTGATTCATGCTCTCACACCCTTCATTGATCCGTGCAAGCATTTCTGATGCGGTAGGATGGTTTTTCACATCTACACCGTCTTCGGTCATCTCAATCAATTGCGCAGCAGTCGGACGCAATGCTGTACTCCGCAACTGAAGTTGCTCAGGAAACTCATCCATCGCGATTCCTGCCTTCCAAAGCTCTGGATATTCAGGGTGATAGAGATCCACCTGATAGCTGCACTCAAGCACGTGATTCGGTCCGTCGGAAGCACCAGAACCATAACTTACCGTGACTTCCCAAGGAACGGAAACGATCAGCACATCGGCCTCTTCCTTAGAGAAAGGAAGTCCGAATACATCACTGTCTTTCAGACCAGCTAGATTGGGATTGAAATCGCGGATTTTAGATTCTTTGCTCATAGTAAAACTGAAATGGAGGCGAAGGTAATTGTGAATCCTACAATTCAAATGCTCCTAATTCTTTGGCGAAGAAGGCGCATAGCGTCGGTTAAAACGAACCATTAACATCATACCCACCGCTGTGGGAAGCAGCCAGTTGATGAGGTGAGAACCAAAAGGTGCTACATTCACTAGAAAGGCTGTCACCGCTGCAATATAGGAGCCGATGATCCGACCAATGTGCAGCCTGAGCCATTGTCTATTCGCAAAATAACTTGCTGAATTGTTTCGAAACAATAAATGCCGCGCATCCTGAAACGCACCCAGCAGGAAGATGAGTCCAAATACCCCGAGGATAATTCCTGAAGTGGCTGACAATTGAAAAAAGGCGTACGCGGCGAAGGCAAGCATACCCGCGGCTACAAACAGAAATATGCCTGAAGCCAGTCGATCAATGCGTGCCACACGACCACTTTCTTTGATCACTGCAAACCGATACCCCGTGAATGCCAAATACAGGCTGAAGATACCGATGAGGCTGAGGAATATTTTACCGGTATAAATGCTTGCAGGAAAAGAGGTCAGGAAGGATATCAGCATCGCCCATACATACAGTCGACCCAACCGCTGATGGAGCTTTCCACCTTTCCGCAGCACAAGCTGAGTCGCACCTAGCAGCAAGATCGCAATGCCGATACCGATATGAATTGGAAGTGAAATTTCGCGGATTAGTGCAAAGTCCATGGCCACAAACGTTTTAGGTGATACCGGGATAAATATACCTGCAACACTGCTGCAGCGGGCTCTTTCCTCTTCACAAGCAACGAACATCCAACTTGTGTGAAGTGTTATGAGCGGTATCAAAGCCGCTTGTAATGGCGGTTACATTTGCACCCAAAGTAAAAAAAAGAGTGGCTAAATTTTTTGTGTTTATCGCGATTATGGCAGGCTTCATCCTGCTTGTGGATCTATACGCGTTTTTGGGAATACGTCAGCTCACTCACTCATTGGATCCTATTTGGCGAAAGGTGGCGCGCGTCGCCTTTTGGATACCGACCATTATCACCTTCGGACTCTTCGCTTCGTTGTTGATCGGCATGGAATCGTTTATGGAGAAGAAAACGTATGGCTATTTCTTCTTCGTGGCAGGCTTTGCATTTTTATTTTTTATCCCGAAACTCATCTTCTGCGGATTTCACTTTGCTGATGATATTACTCACCTCGTTCGTACATTATTCCACCGCGCTCCGCCTGCCGTTGATTCTGAACCCGCCGAGCGAATGTCGCGTGTTCAGTTTTTCAATCAGATTGGTCTTGGTGTTTCGGCCTTCGCCTTCGGATCGCTTCTCTACGGGCTGACCAAGGGGAAATTTGCCTACCGTATTCTTCGGGAATCATTGGCTTTTGAAAAGCTCCCTGCGGCATTCAATGGGTTGAGAATTGTTCAGATTTCTGATGCCCACTTGGGGAGTTTTCTCGACAATAATTTTGATAATGTGCAAAAAGGTCTTGATATGATCAATGACCTGAAGCCTGATCTTATCGTGTTCACTGGCGATATGGTCAACAACTTCGCCTATGAAGCCGAAGCGTGGATTCCGTATTTTCAAAAACTCCAGGCTCCCTTAGGAAAATTCTCTATACTCGGTAATCACGACTATGGTGATTATGTGTTTAAAGATGGCCCGGAAGACGCAGAGAAACGCGAAGCGAATCTGAATCGACTGAAGGAAATTCACAGTGAGATGGGTTTTCGGTTGTTGCTTAATGAAAACGTGGAGGTGGAGAATAAGGGCGAGTTTATTTCGCTGATCGGCATCGAAAACTGGGGTCGCGGGCGCTTTTCGAAATATGGGGATCTCACCAAATCAATGGCTGGTTTGCGCGATGGTTCATTCCGTATCCTTCTTTCGCACGATCCCACGCATTGGGAAGATGAAGTAATGGGTAAGCAGGATATTCACCTCACCTTTTCTGGACATACGCATGGCGCTCAGATGGGACTTGAATCGCCGATGCTCCACATCAAGTTCAGTCCTTCCCCTTGGTTTGGCTATAAGCGCTGGGCAGGATTGTATGAGGAAGGTGGTCAGTTTCTCTATGTAAACCGTGGCTTTGGTTTTCTCGGGTTTCCTGGCCGAGTGGGCATGCCGCCGGAGATTACGCTGGTGGAGTTGAGTGCAAAGGTCTAGAACTAATAGCTTAAAGGCAAGAATCAATTGGTCGATTGGAAATTTCGATTGGTAGAACTCCTATTACTTCGCGGAGATTATTTTCGAGAAGTGATTTGGATAAAACGAGATTATTGTATTTATTTGAGATGATTTTAGAAGCTCCTTCTTATGAGCTACTTTGGTTGAAGTTGAGTTCTATCCAAGGGCTTCCTGACTTAATTTTATTGAAAATGCTGGGTAAGTTTGCTTAAGTCGATCCGCTTTTAAGTTTCGATTGAGGTCGAATATTTTTTTGCCTTTTGTAAACTAAATACCATCAATATCATGCAACTAACTCAACGAAATTCACCCCATTTTCCTGCTGAGAATTTACCAGTCGCTGACCCTTCAATGATTACTGGGTGGATGGGTGACTGCGTATCGGTAATTGTTCTTTGGAGCCCGGGTCCTGGAGGACGGTATGCCAATGTTAGAGGTTACCACGGCGGAGGGGGAATTGAGAATGTCAACTTTCCATCTCTTTTCGCTGGCGTGCCGAATCTGACAAATACTTTGGTTTTTGTTGTATCTGGCACTTTGCAGGGATCTCACTATGCAAGTGATTCGAATAGAACAGCTATCAGAACCGCCTCAAATGCAGCGGGACTATTCAATGCCTACATACGCTGTTACCATGGCTATTCCAACCGGAGCGTTGATCGTTTTGGAAACGTGACGTGAGTTTTGTGCTTTTTGGTTGGTCTTTCATTGTTTACGGTTCGCAGATAGCCTGCTCCAGATGGGATTTCACTTTTTCTTTGACTTTTAGTCAGAGGGCTCTTTTGCGCAATGTACCCACTATCTTTGCGCTCCTTAATTCCAGCTACATGGCAGACGACAAGAAGATCATATTTTCTATGGTGGGTGTAAATAAATACACTCCCACAGGTAAGCATATTATCAAAGACATTTATCTCTCGTTTTACTACGGTGCCAAAATTGGCATCCTCGGTATGAACGGTGCGGGTAAATCCACTGTAATGAAAATTATCGCCGGACTCGATCAGAGTTTCCAAGGCGATGTAGTGTGGAGTCCCGGCTACAGCGTGGGTTATCTTCCTCAAGAGCCGCAGCTCGACGAGAGTAAAACCGTGATCGATATCGTACGTGAAGGGGTGCAGCCGGTGATGGATGCCCTCAAGGAGTATGAGGAAATCAACGCGAAATTCATGGATGAAGCAATCCTGAATGATCCCGACAAAATGCAGTCGCTGATGGATCGTCAGGCTGCTGTGCAAGATAAAATTGAAAGTTTGGGCGGCTGGGAAATCGACACCAAACTGACTATCGCCATGGATGCCTTGCGGTGTGCACCCGAAGATTCTCTTATCGGTAAACTCTCTGGCGGTGAACGCCGTCGCGTGGCCTTGTGCCGGCTGCTGCTCCAACAACCCGATGTGTTGTTGCTCGATGAGCCTACCAATCACTTGGATGCGGAAAGCGTGCTTTGGCTCGAGCAGCATCTCAATCAGTATCCCGGCACTGTGTTAGCTGTAACCCACGACCGTTACTTCCTAGATAATGTGGCGGGCTGGATTCTTGAATTGGACCGAGGTGAGGGAATTCCCTACCAAGGAAATTACTCCAGTTGGCTCGAACAAAAATCAAAGCGCCTAGCTGCGGAAGAAAAGACCGAGAGCAAGAGACGCAAAATTCTCGAGCGTGAGTTGGAATGGGTGCGCACCAATCCCAAAGGGCGTCATGCTAAAAACAAAGCGCGTTTGCAGAACTACGACCGCATGATGTCGGAAGGTGAACGCGAGAAGGAAGCGCGGTTGGAAATTCCAATTCCCAATGGTCCAAGATTGGGTAATGATGTGATTGAGTTCACTCATGTGAGCAAAGGATTCGAAGACCGGATACTTATTGAAGATCTTTCATTCAAATTACCACCTGCAGGAATTGTGGGTGTGATCGGTCCGAATGGCGCCGGTAAAACCACCTTGTTCCGAATGATTATGGGCGAGGAACAGCCTGATGGGGGCACAATCCGAATCGGAGATACAGTGAAGATTGGCTATGTGGATCAACGTCACAAGGAAATCGATCAAGACAAAAGCGTGTACGAAGTAATCAGTGGCGGCAATGAGGTGATGGATGTGGGCGGACAAACAATCAACTCACGCGCCTATTGCAGCAAGTTTAATTTTGCCGGAGGCGATCAACAGAAAAAATGCGGAGTGCTTTCCGGCGGAGAGCGCAATCGACTGCATCTGGCGATGACCTTGAAAACGGAAGCTAACGTGTTGCTTCTCGATGAGCCTACCAACGATATCGACGTGAATACCCTTCGCGCATTGGAAGAAGGAATTCAAAGTTTCGCAGGTTGTGCGGTGGTGATTTCTCACGACCGATGGTTCCTTGATCGAATTTGTACTCATATTCTTGCATTTGAAGGCGACTCTCTGGTGTACTATTTTGAAGGCACCTTCTCAGAATACGAGGAAAATAAAGTCAAGCGTCTTGGCGACGTAAGTCCGCGCCGAATCAAGTACAAGAAGCTCGTGAGAGGATAATCTACATTTTGATCAATCAGTTTGACAAGTAGCTTGAAACCATTTAGATAAGAGCAAAAAAAAAATTAAGTGGAGGATAGTCGCAATTTCGTTTCCGTTTCTTTGTGTGCGCTCATTTGCTCAAACGGAAGAACTCAATGCATTCCGATCGGCTGTCGTATTTTTCGTCAATTACGATCGGGGAAAGGTGGACTCAGTGCCACGCAATGAGTCGAATACCGCCTTATATGGAGATCGCAGGCAGAATGCGTTTCTAGCCTTTGTGCTCCATCCGGATTCAAAGAATCTGGATACACTCAAGGAGAAAGCAATCCAGTATCCCGGCATTTACGAGCTCAATGGGGTGAGCTATAGCTTTTTTGATGGACGCCAAAATTTTTTGGAGAAATCGCTGGAGAATAATGTTAATCACCGCATCACCTTCTGCGGAATCTATGATTATGGCTTGCCCAATTTCGTGGCCATGACTATTCAACCGTTCATCCGCAGAGGGCAAGAGTATGTGGTTTATTCGTACAGTTTGAATGGCGAGGGCAACTATCTCGTCAAGGAGGTATCTGGGAATAGTATCACGTTCGAATCAACTTCCACTACTTCTGATCCCCCTATTCTTAAGTTTCAATCCATCGACTCGGATCACATACTACTAGTGGAAGATCTTGGCGATCACGGACAAATGGCTTTTGTGCTTAATACAGCAACTGTGCCTTGGACGCGCGTGAATGCCTTTCGCGGTTTAGGCTTCGATGAGGGTTCAGTTGATTACTCGAAATTACTTCCCTTCGATAAAAGACCGTTTTTGAGGGTTGCGAGTAATCGCTCTATGACTGTGGGATACGGCAAGCAAGTGGAAGAAATTTCGTTCAATGAAGAAACGAAGACCATCTCGTACACTCAGCCAATTGGCTCTTCAAAGGAGGAGCACAAGGTGATTCAAGCTCAATGGAACCGAGAAATGTTTGCTCTCGACGACTATTATCTGGGACAGCATTTGGAGGATGAGCCACCGCCTCACCCAATGGATTGAACCTATCGATGTGCGGTTGCAAAAAGCAGAAGGAGCGTCTATTCATACCAATACAACCACGAGCGCTCTACATTGCCGGTGGCATTGTAAAACTGATGCACGATTTCCAATCCACGTTGATCATAAAGATGCGTAAGTGAATTGTCCATTGGGCTAGTGTGTGGTGCATAATCCTTGCGATTCAAAGAGGTAGGCACGCCATCGCGATCAAACCACTGTTCGGATCGTGTCATCACATTCTTTTCGTTGTACGTGAATGTTTGCTTTGTCCAGAAATTACGAATGGGCTGAGCAAGTGTCAGCGCGGATACTTTTCCCGAAGCATTCAATTCCACCTTCATTTCCACGGGCTCCATTTGATAGAAGGTATGACGAACTTGAGCTGACGACATGCGGTTTTGTGCGTCATAACTGTAAGTATAAATCGCGTAAAGTCGACCGCCTGCAAAGAATTCATGGTATTCCGACACACGTCCTTCTTGATCGAAATAGGCTATTCCTACCGTCAAGGTATCCGCTTTCGAAGCGTTTTGACGCACTTCTTTACAGACTCGTTTCGAGATATGATTCTTTTTAAATACAGGGGAGTAATCTAGAGGCTTTAAGTCCTGAGAAAAAGCATTCAGGGCAAGCATTCCTAAGAGTAAAACGATCAATTTTGGCATGGGGCAGAGATTCTAAATGCCTCTTCTTACGAAAGCCCCACTGACAAGGTTTCACATCGTTTCAGATTTTCTTGAATTCGCCACCATTGGGCTAGTTTGTTTTGTATCGGGCATCAGTGACCCATATTTGTGCTAAACTATTCGCCATGAAATATTTTGTATTTGCTCTCTTCTTCTCTTTTGGTGTGTGTGCCAATGCCCAATCTCCTCGAGATTTATTTCACGGAAAGGGTGGAGAACAAGGCTCCGGTCTGGTGGCCGACAAGGGCACGTGGAATGTAGGAGTAGGTGGATTGACAGGATTCTACATCAATGAGGTGAAGACCAATATCTTTGGCTTCGACAGCACTTTTACTGATTCAGCAGGGGCTGTTTATTTGCCTATTAGAATAGAATACTGCTTCTTTAACAAGGTTTCCGGAGGTATTGCTATAAAATTCGGAAAATACATTGACGACTTAGATTATTCGAGCAACATAGCGAACGTGTTCGATGTCTTCGTGTGTTATCACTTTCTCAAGAAAGAAAAAAATGATCTGTATGCCCGACTCGAGTTGGGTGGGGCGAAACTTGTGATTGAGGACTCAAGTGTCGATGCACGCGGCGAATGGTCTGGTTCTCACGTCGGTCTGGGAATTGGCTATCGCCATTATTTTGGTCAAACAATCGGTGTGGATGTTCACTTAGGAAATTCGTCCTTTAGTTTGAAACAGAATAGTTTGAGCGTGGGTAACACGAATATCGATCCAGAGGATCTTAGTTGGGACATAGATCTTAGTGGATTTGAATTTGGCTTCGGACTAGTCGCCAAATTCTAGGGATTTTATTTTTTCTTGAAAATATCTCCAATCACAGTCTCGCGGAAAGCGAAGATTTGTTTCAAACGCGTGTCAACATAAATAGCGTTCGCAATGCTTCCGATAAAACCAAATCCAATAGCATAGTTCACGGTATCCGTCATCTTTACGCCATTGGGAGTGGCATCAAAGTGGTGCTGATGATGCCAAAAGGCATAAGGACCAAAGCGCTGTTCATCCACAAAGTATTTGCCTTCTTCGCAATGCGTAATCTCAGTCGTCCAGCGCAAGGGGATATTGAACAACGGACGCACTTTGTAATGAATGACCATACCCGGATACATTTTTACCCCCTGAATATCGTTGAGGATTTCAAAGCTCATGTCAGGTGGAGTAATCCGATTCAGATTGAGTGGAGTGGAGAAAAATTCCCACGCCTCATTCATTGAACAGGGGAGAAGCGTGGTGGTTTGAAGGGTAAAAACTTTCATGGCGTGATCAATCGAAGTTACAACCGCTGCTAGGCGTGGTTGTTCGTTGTCGTTGAAAAATGGAACCTTCTAGTTTGCGAGAACTGCTGGCTTGCGTCGTCGGCGATAAGCATAATAGGCGAGAACAGTCTCCAACGCATGAGCCATCGCTTCGTTGATTGGATAGAATTGACAGAGTGATGGATCGATTGAAGAAAGCAAGCTGTAATAATTACTCATGATGGGCACATGCTTACCCTTTGAAATCCTCTTGGTGGCGTCTTCGTAATTACTGGCTTGGTCTGCTTTGATTAACTTACAGGTCACCAGTTCCGGTTTGCCTTCTTTGTTTCTCCGCGCGGTAAAACCAAATAGCCGACAGATCAATCCACGATCTGGATAGATCGAGCACATTCCTCCAAAGTTGGTTACGTAGGGACGAAAGGCATGACATAGACCGGAATTATTGCGCACCTCTTCAAGGAACTGTTCGGCCCTGCCTTCATCATATAGATTCAATGCAAGTGGAAGAAGTTCGAGCGGCGTAGCTTCGATATCCGGTTTCTTGCAACACTCCCCGCAGCCACTCAGGCACTTCAATCCCGTATCGCGCTGAAAACTTGCGATCTCGCGGTCTAATTTCAGGAAAACGCGCCTGACCGCTCTGACTTTACCGGTTAATGTCTTCATTGTCTTCCCAATACCACGCGCTTAACATTATGGAGACCATCCTTGTTCGCTGCCCGAAGAATATAAATTCCTTCGGCAGCAACGCGAGGCAAATTCCCGCACGTCATCTGAGCGGAAGATTGAAGGGTCCAATGCGTGATTTCACGTCCGGAAAGATCAGTGAGTGAGAGTTCCACCGCTCCCTTTGAAGAATGCAGGCAGTATTCGGTGTGAAAAGGATCGCCGGAAACAGAAAGATTGAATGACGAACGAGCGTGAGTAGTTACTTGAAGTTCGATCTCCATGCTGAGTTCGCAAACCTGTGGTATGTGATCGCTCATATAGTAAAGCGCCTGAATAATGTCAGAAGGCACATCATTCCCTAGGTCACAGTCGATGAGATTTTGATTGTAACAAGTGCCGTTATTGCCCAATGAAAGAAAACTGTTTTCTACATATTGTAAGCCTTGTTGTCCGCTGAGGAGCGACTCAGAGAAAAGCATAAAATCAAACCGATCATCCAGTCCTCCGCCTGCGCCATCCCCGAAAAGCTGATTGACTCGGGTAGATTGAGTGAGTATTTCCTTGTGAGCGAATCCACTTCCTACCCAATTGCCGAAGCTGCTAAACACATCCATCAATGGAAGCGGACTCGACGCTTCTGTGAGCGCCATAAATGCAGGTTCTGTATTGTTGTATACGTTGAAATCGCCAGCCAATATGACGTTGGATGATGGTGGCACATTCTCCTCCACATAGTCGCGCCAATCATTCACCATAGCCAATCGTTGATTGACATTCACTGTCCCGGTAGAGCTTTTCAAGTGGGCCACATACACGTATAGGAAAACAGTGTCCGCACCTGATTCCAACTCCGGATCATTGAGATACATAACGTATTCATTAATATCCCGAACATCAGTAATTATCTCATATTGCGATTTAAGTCTAAGCACATTGAGATCATACACTATTGCCTGCTGCTGGGTAAAGGCGTCGCCAGGACTGCTCTGCTGGGGCACATAGGTGCATTGCGCAAAGCTTCCATATCCAAGATCGTCCATCATATCAGTTATTGCACTCAAGCCATCCGATGCTTTCAGTTCTTGTATCATGAAGAGGTGCGGACGGTAATAATTCAGGATCTTCTCGAGAGTATCAATCCTTGAAACTGGCTCTGGAGAAGGGAAATTGAGGATGTTGTAACTCATCAGGCGAAGGGTGGATTGGCAATATCCAGCGCTGGTGACTGCGAGTGGTATGAACAAGAGAAAGAGAATGCGCGACAGATTCATAGATGCAAGGTTATGATAAGACGCTCAATGTCAGGTGAGTTACTTTTCAACGTGCAGGGCCTTTGAAATAGCGTGGATGAAAATGGAGCAATTCATCGCGCAAGCGCTGACGATCTAGGTGCGTATAAATTTCGGTTGTCGTAATGCTAGAATGTCCAAGCATTTCCTGAACAGCGCGCAGGTCGGCGCCTGCTTCCACCAGATGCGTGGCAAACGAGTGGCGGAAGGTGTGTGGACTCACTTGCTTGCGGATGCCATTTTTCTCCACCAATTCACGAATGATGTTGAAGATAGTCATTCGACTGAGTTTCTTTCCGCGCGCATTGAGAAAGATATAATCCTCATGACCCGAAACAATCACCTGATGATTGCGGGCTTCCTCTTGGTACAATCTGATCCACTTCAGCGCTTCACCTCCTACAGGCACCAAGCGTTCTTTGTTTCCCTTTCCAATAACACGCAAAAATCCATCGGCGGTATACAGGCGTGACAATCGCGCTTCGGTGAGTTCGCTCACCCGCAATCCACAACTGTACAAGAGTTCCAGCAACGCGCGATTGCGTGTGCCTCCTGATTTACTCAGATCAACGGATGTAAGTACCTGTTCCATTTCCTCAACGCTCAGCACATCTGGAAGGGTGCGTCCAATGCGTGGGGATTCAATGAACTCCATAGGATCGTCGGCACGTATTTGCTCGATAAACAAATAGTGGAAAAAGGCTTTGAGTCCGGAGATAATCCGTGCCTGTGTAGTGGCCGATAAACCGAGTTCAGTGATTTGCTCAATGAACAACCTAATTTCTTTTACCGAAATGTGTGTTGGAGAAGATGGAGCAGGAGTGCCTTCGGCAAAGCGCCGAAGCTTGTCTACATCCGATTCATACGCAGTGATGGAGTTTGGCGACAACGACTTTTCCAGTCGCAGGTAGGATAGGAATCCTTTTATTGTTGACACCCACATCATGCTTCAAAGGTACTTGTTTTTGAAAAGGAGCGAAGCATACAGGAGTTCGTAGAATCCTACTGAATTAAAATGAAAATCCCCGAAACGTTATCCGGGGATTTTCAGACTAAATTACCTAAACAAATTCTATATAATTAACCAAAATTACTACTGTGAACGCCGTTGCATTCTACGTAGCAGCTTCTTGATTCTTACTTAAACCACTGCTGTTTACTGATCAGGAAAGCTTCCTGAACGGTGATCCGCTCACCATCATTATATGCAGTGACGAAGGGGCCTGGAAGAGTGGTGTGATCACGCGTGATCTGTTCTCTTGCATCGCGGGCCAACTTGTACTCATTGTACTTGCCAGTGGTATATTTCACCCAGCCTTCGTGGTTCTCAATATTATACTTTCCATCATAGCCATGTTTTTGAGGGAAGTACATTTTATTCACAACGCGATGTGCAGCAAGAATCTGCACTTTAAAGGTGATTCCAATCTCTGGAGAAGGCACTGAAGTAATGGCTTCTTCCTTTGGTTCTACCTTCTTTGGCTTCGGATTCTGGGCAATTGGATCAGGCTTTGGAGTCACCGGATCTGGCTTTGGAGTAGCAGTTTCCACCACCTTAGGATCTTCTTTCGGCTGCACCGGTGTTGAGTCGGCAAATACCGGATCCATCATTTGACCCACAGTGTTAATTGCAATTTCCTTGGGTGTACTGTTTTCCACGTAGCTCATTTTGCCTGTAATCACGGGCAATTCGGATTGCGCCTGAAGGCATTTAATCGTATATGAAATATCTACTGTGGATGATTTTGGGATTTCAAACCACACAAATTTGATGGAGTTTTTATCTTGGGTGACCACTGAACCCGCATCCTGGTTCTTTTCAGTCTTACAATTGGCGGGTACGGTTTCAAGGATTTTAGCAAAGCCATTGATCGTGTTGTTCATTACCCGAATATCTACCCGGAAATCAGTGGAGTTCAATTGAGTGATTGTACGCACACAACCTACCGCATCGTCAGAAACCACAGATGCGCTGGCAATCAAATTGCTTGTGGAAGCAGCAGAAGCAGTTTCTGCGTTGGAGGGAGAAGTAGTTTCAGATGTCGTCTGAGCGGTGTTGGTAGTGGAGTTGTATGCCGCTGGAGTGGAAGCAGTAACAGTTCCGGAGTTCACATCCACCGTGCGTAAAGGAATTGAAAAATCTACTCGCTTATTTTCCAATATATAAGAGAAGGCTCCCTTTATTTCTACCGCAGCAACAATTGAATTAATGCACTCGAGGTAATACGTTACTTTAAAGGAAGACTCAGTGGGCATTGACATCCATACAAAACGAGCTTTCTGCTCGTTGAATGTAAATGATGCTCCTTCTGTTTTACCAGCAGTAGCAATCAAGCCGGGAGGAAGAAAAACTTCCAGCTTGGCAAATCCTTGCAGGTCTTTTTTGTCGATGGTGATCGTAACCTCTTTCTTTTCTCCGGGCGCCAAGGCGGGCGGAGTCTGGTTGTCGATGGTGAGATCATTCTCAGTGAACAACCCCAGAATCAGAAGGCCGATGAATTGAAACGATAATAAAGCATACTTAATCATTCGTACAGGCTGATGGTTCCGGAGAACGGTTTCCCAAAGGTCACCTTACCAATCACCCTTCATCCGTGATGAACAGCCTACTTGCAAACATGAAACTGTGAATTAGCTCAATAGGCCGTGGTAGAGTGCGTGCATATCGCTCACAAGGCGAGTGTGCCGAAATTTATCTTCCACGAATTTTGCGCCGAATGCGCCGTATTCATTGCGAAGTGCAGCATCCGAAGCCAACTTCATTATAGCCTGCACCAGTGCATTTTCATCTTCGGAGGGAATAATGATTCCACTGCGATCGGAGGATACGCAATCGCGCACGCCTCCCACATCGGTGCTGATTACGGCTACTCCCGCCGCCTGTGCCTCGATCAGACTTACCGGTGTGCCCTCGTTCAGTGAAGTGAGCACCACCAAATCAAGTCCACTCATCATATGGCTCACTGGCTGCACCCAAGAGGTAAACACGACATCTGCCTTCTCTGTGGCAGAGGTTCGGGTCAAGCCGAGGGAATCGCATTCGGCTTCTAATAATGCGCGCAATTCGCCATCTCCGATCAGAAAGGCACGAGCATGAGGTTGCGACTGTTTTATGCGAGCAAAGGCACGGAGAAAATGAAGATGATTCTTAACCGGTGCAAACCTTCCGATCAAACCGATCGCACATTCGGTTTCCTGAAGAGTGTATTTTTCCCGAAAGACCTTTCGTCGCTCTTCCTTTTCGATTTGAAATGCGCCTAGATCAAATCCAAGTGGAATCACATGTACTTTAGGCGCTGGCGCAATGGCAAATCGAACGGTGATATCGTCAAATTGACGCGAACTGATCACTACGATAGCGGTGCTTTTTCTGGCGAGGAATCGTTCCACGCGTTTGATCAACTGACTTTTCCAGGGGGAGAAGTAGTGGTCAAACACATGTCCGTGATAGGTGTGGACAACCACTGGCACGCCTTCCAATCGCGCTGCAATACGCCCTAGCGCACCAGCCTTCGCAGCATGAGTGTGAACGATGTCCGGACGAAATTCCCGAATTATTTTCCGAATGGCGCGAAGCGATTCAAGGTCGCGCAAGGGATTCACAGATCGTCCCATTGAAGGGATTTCAGAATAGTGCACTCCCAATTGATCGAGAATGAACCCGCTGTGTGCCTCATCCGGCTGCGGGGAGCCTCCGATGAGCCGCGTCTCGAATTCAGGAGCGAGGTACTTGCTCAGATAGCCCGCATTGTAAGTCGGTCCTCCAAGATTGAATCGATTGATGATCCGAAGTATGCGCGGCAAGGAAATGAGGTTTGGGCGAAGATACGGACGACAGCAGGCGAGGGGAATGAGGATGTCGGAATCTCGGACTGTTCCATGAAGTTCTTTTCTAGGTCAAAAAAAAAGCCCCAAACGGGGCTTTCTTATTATCGGTACTCGAAGGATTACTTCGCGTCTTTGTCTTTTGCGAATTTTGAATAGCGGGTCTTGAACTTATCAATACGACCTGCTGTATCCACCAACTGCATTTTGCCAGTGAAGAAAGGATGCGAGGTGTGGGAAATCTCCAATTTTACAACAGGATATTCATTGCCATCTTCCCATGCAATGGTCTCTTTGGCATAAGTAGTTGATTTTCCAAGAAACATATACTCGTTCGACATATCCTTGAATACTACGAAACGGTAATTATCGGGGTGAATTCCTTCTTTCATGTCTTTAAATGTGTTTTTACAAACGGGCCGCGAAGATAGGAGGAGATAGCGGGTTCTCAAATAGTTGACTCCCTTTTTTCTTCAGAATGAGTGTAATGTGCTGAAAGTCAAAACTCTGTGTTTTCTGTAATTTCCAATCCATAGCCAATAATGCCCGTTCGCTTCGTGGGGTTGTTGGTGAGCAAATTCATCTTGCTAACGCCCAACTGGCGCAGAATCTGAGCTCCGATGCCATAATCACGGGCGTCCATCGACGCTGTTCCTTGGCGGTTCGCTCCTGGATTTCCCAATGCTTCAAAATCCGCCAACAATCCATGATTGTCGCGCAAATGATTCATATAGACGACTACTCCTTTGTCCTTTTCTGCAATGTAGCGGATGGCGCGGTGAATGGATGGGTCTTTGTCGGGGTTGAGCGGCCCAAACAAATCACGAATCACATTCCGCGAATGCACGCGCACGGGCACAATTTCTTCTTCGCTCCACGTGCCCCGAACCAATGCCAAGTGCTCCACTTCCTGAATTTGATCGCGAAAAGCGACCAATCGGAACGATCCGTATTTGGTCTGGTAAGGAATCTCGCCCACTTTTTCTACCAGCGATTCTTTCTGCAAACGATAAGCTATGAGGTCTTTGATCGAAATCAGTTTGAGATCAAATTGACTGGCAATTTCTATCAGTTGGGGCAGACGGGCCATCGAGCCGTCGTCGTTCATAATTTCAACCAATACACCGGCTGGTTCAAAACCCGCCAGGCGGGCCAGATCTATTGTAGCTTCGGTGTGCCCGGTTCGTCGCAGTACGCCGCCGTCGCGGGCTTTTAGAGGGAAAATGTGCCCCGGACGGCCTAGTGATTCCGGACGTGCATCCGGATTAATCAACGCCTGAACGGTGCGCGATCGGTCGTGGGCACTGATACCCGTGCTGTTTCCGCTACCGATCAAATCCACCGATATTGTGAAAGCGGTGCGCATTGGATCGGTATTTCTGCTCACCATAAGATCCAGTTCGAGTTCCGCACACCGCTCTTCGGTGAGCGCCGCGCAGATCAATCCGCGACCATGCTTACTCATGAAGTTGATCACTTCTGGCGTTACATTTCGCGCAGCGGTAATGAAATCGCCTTCGTTTTCGCGGTCCTCATCATCTACTACAATCACCACCTTGCCCGCGCGGATATCGCTCAGAGCTTCTTCAATTGTATCCAGTTTGTTCTTCACTGTCACAGTGTTCATTAGGCAAAGGTAGGACGATGGGACGGTCCACGGAGGTTAAAGTGGTTAACTTCGCCGACCATTAAAAGCGACATGAAACGGATTCAGGAAATTCTTCAGGATGCTGTGCGGAACGCCGTCTCGCAGTTGTTCAACGCCGCAGTTACCGATACGCAGATTCAGTTGCAGGATACTCGCAAAGAGTTTGAAGGCGATGTCACGCTCGTTGTTTTCCCATTGGTGAAAATGGCTGGCAAATCACCTGAAGAAACGGGAAGAATGATCGGCGAATACCTCGTGGCAAACGTGGCTGAGGTGGAGGCATTCAATGTGGTGAAAGGCTTTTTGAACCTATCCGTGTCGGATGCCTATTGGCTTTCTTTCTTTCAATCGATCCTGACGGACGAGCGCTATGGAATGGAGCCGCCGAATACTAAACCGCGCGTGATGGTGGAATATTCTTCTCCGAACACCAACAAACCACTGCACCTCGGACACCTCCGCAATATTTTTCTTGGTTACTCCGTGAGTAAATTGCTCGCAGCGAATGGTCATTCGGTTAGCAGGGTACAGATCATCAACGACCGAGGTATTCACATTTGTAAAAGCATGATCGCATGGATGCGCTCGGGTAAAAACGAAACCCCTGAATCGACGGGTTTGAAGGGGGACAAGCTCGTGGGTAAATACTATGTGGAGTTTGATAAAGTATTTAAGCAGCAGGTGGCGGAGCTGCAGGCGGAAGGAAAGACAGAAGATGAAGCCAAGGCCGCCGCGCCGATCATGCTGGAAGCACAGGATTTGCTCCGTAAATGGGAAGCAAAAGACCCTGATACCTATGCTCTTTGGGAAAAAATGAATAGCTGGGTGTACAAGGGATTTGAAGACACGTATCATACCATGGGAGTCGATTTCGATAAGCTCTATTACGAAAGCGATACCTACCTGCTCGGCCGCGACGAAGTGATGAAGGGCTTAGCGTCCGGTGCTTTTTTTCAAAAGGATGACGGCTCGATCTGGGTTGACCTGACCGAAGAAGGACTAGATGAAAAAGCGCTGCTCCGTCGTGATGGAACGGCCATGTATATCACGCAAGATATCGGTACAGCCATTTTGCGGTTTCGCGATTTTCCGGACACAGCATATCAGATTTATACGGTCGGCAATGAGCAAGAATACCATTTCAAAGTGCTTTTCAAAGTGCTGAGCAAATTGGGTTGGACTCAGGCTGATCTGTGTTATCACTTGAGCTACGGCATGGTCGAACTTCCTGAAGGCAAGATGAAAAGTCGCGAAGGCACCGTGGTTGATGCGGACGACCTAATGGCGGCAATGAAAGATGTGGCGCGCGAAGTGGCGGAGGAGCAAGGGAAGCTGGAAGGACTTTCTTCAGAAGAAAAGGAGGCCCTCTATCATGTGATTGGAATGTCTGCCTTGAAGTATTTTCTGTTGCGCGTGGATCCCAAAAAGACCATGCTGTTCAATCCGAAGGACAGCATCGATTTCAATGGACACACCGGACCGTTTATCCAATATGGGTACGTGCGTACCCGCGCTATCCTGCGCAAAGCAGAGGAGCAGGGGATAATCACAGCCGATTCACCTGGTGTAAGTGAATTCAATGAGTACGAGAAAAACCTAGTGCGTCGCTTACACGATTTTCCCGAAGCGACACGTGAAGCTGCGATCAACTATAACCCATCTATCGTGGCAAACTTCTGTTATGACCTAGCCCGCGATTTCAACGGGTTCTATCAGCACTGTCCTATTCTCCGAGAAGAAAATGCAGCCAATCGCAATTTCAGAATTCAACTTGTGGGTAAGACCGGCGACGTGCTGCGCACCGGCATGGGTCTGCTAGGCGTCGAAATGCCTGAACGCATGTGAGTTAGTCTGATCTGTTTTCAATGGTTCGGCTCTATAAACCTGCGCGGTTCATAAGTCGGCGAACAATCTGACCTAAAATGTTATTTAGAATCTGTTTGAATAGCATATTTGCACCGAAATGATCCAGATCGTAATCGCTGATAGCAACCACCTCATCCGTTCCGGACTAAACGCCGTACTTTCTCAGTATGCAGATTTTGAGATTGTGGGCGAGGCAGCTTCTGAAGCGCAGATGCTGGATATGGTGAAGCACTTTCATCCGAACATCGTGTTGATTGATTTCGCCGCGCGTGATTTTACCATTGATGCCATCCAACGCTGTCATCGCATTTCACCAGAGACACGCTTAATCGCCATCACCGGTGAGCAGAACGGTGTTACCATAGTAAGTGCGCTTAGGGCCGGTGTGACGAGCTACATCAAAACCGATTGCGATGTGCACGAAATCGTTGATTCTATTCGCGAAACGCATGAAGGCGGACGATTCTTTTGCGGTCAGATTCTCGAAGCCATTCGCAGGGAATCAATCGATGTGAAAGATCTTGAATTGGGCGATTTTTCTTGCGAACCAGTCGCTATTTCTGAGCGTGAACTAGAGGTGATCAAGCTGATCGCTGAAGGATATACCAACAATGAAATTGCGGTCAAGCTCTTCCTTTCTCCGCATACGGTGAACACTCACCGCAAAAACATCATGCACAAGCTCGGGTTAAACAACACCGCTGCGATCGTGTTATATGCCGTGAAAATGGATCTTGTGCGGCCCAACAAATTTCTCTTCAGCCCGTCCAATTAACTTTGTTGGCTCCGTCTAAATTCATTTCCCACAGGAAATCTTATATTTGTCAGGAGCGTGAAATGACCACGTGTCCTTAAGGTATTCTTAATCAAAGGTTTTATCCACTTATTCCCAGCTTAATGATAGCGACTGACCTACCTATTGACGTTCAAAAGACCACTTCCAGTAGAATCCAACAAGTAGATTGGGGCGACCTCGGTTTCGGTCGTGTATTCTCTGATCACATGTGTGTGGTGCGTTATGCCGATGGAAAATGGCAAACTCCTGAAATTCGTCCCTATGGCCCCCTACATTTTTCTCCAGCCATTAGTGCTTTGCACTACGGGCAGGCCATTTTCGAAGGACTCAAGGCATATCGAAATGAACGCGACGAAATCTATGTTTTTCGTCCGGACCGCAATGCAAAGCGTTTGAACCACAGCGCAGCCCGCATGTGTATGCCGGAATTACCTGAAGAAGTTTTTATTGAATCACTGAAGACACTCGTTGATATAGATAAAGAATGGGTTCCGAAGAAGGACGGCAATGCGCTCTATATTCGTCCGCACATGTTTGCAACCGACGAATACGTTGGAGTGAAACCAAGTGATACCTATTTATTTGTCATCTTCTCGTGTCCGGTAGATCGCTATTACTCCGGTGAAGTGAAAGTGAAAATAGAGTCTAACTATTCAAGGGCGGTTCAGGGTGGCACAGGTCACGCCAAAGCGGCCGGCAACTACGGTGCAGCTTTGATGCCGGCCAAGTTGGGACAGCAGGAGGGCTATAATCAATTGCTCTGGACTGATTCGCTTACTCATGAATACATCGAGGAAAGTGGAACGATGAACGTGATTTTCCGTAAAGGCAATACCATCTTCACCCCGATGTTAGGAGAAACTATTCTCAGCGGAGTTACCCGCGACAGCGTGCTCACACTTGCCCGCGAATGGGGCTATCAGGTGGAAGAACGCAAAGTGCGTGTGGATGAAGTGGTCGGATTGATCAAAGAAGGAAAATTGGATGAAGCATTCGGGGCTGGCACTGCAGCTACCATTGCGCCCATTCGGACCTTTCACTATAAAGGAGAAGATTATGCGTTGAGCCCGTCTTCCGATTGGGAATTCACGAATAAAGTAACGAACTACCTTGATCAACTTCGAAGAGGAATGATCGAAGATACCCGTCAATGGAACCTTCGGGTGTCGTAATGCGATTCTATTTCCTGCTCTAAATTGCGGGTCCGGATGTGCAATTGTGTGATGAAATGCATCCTAGTAGCATGAGGCGAGCATTCCTTTTCCTATTTATTCTCGCGATCACCACAACTATTCATTCTCAGGTGACCAGCTTGCGAGGTGTGGTGCGCGACTCTCTTAGCGGCGAACCGCTTGAAGGTGTCGTGATCTGGGTGCCGCAATCCGGCCTCAATACAATAAGCGACTCCGAAGGAAAATTTGTGCTGAAATGGAATGCTGAATTCTCTGAAACAGTTGCGCTCTCCGCACAACTCTTCGGGTATCAGAAATACTTTGATGCCTCAATTAAACTGAAGCTAGGGCGCACCGTCACCCGAGATATCTTACTGGCCCCAAAAACATTCACGCAACAGGAAGTGGTGATCCGCCCTTCAGAACCCGAAGAGGTGTGGGGAGATGACGTGCTGAATGTGGCGGATTTCGGCTGGCTGAAAGATGCCATGGTACTGTTAACCTACGAAAAGGAAAACCGATGGAAGAGTCAGCAGAATGTAAATCGCACCCTGTATTCGGGATGTCAGATTCTCGTGTTGGACTCCTCCGGAAATGAACGTGGACGCTGCCGTGTGCCGGAGTATGCAGAGCGGATTCACATCAGTTGTTTCAATGATGTATTCGTTGTCGGAAAGGATTCAATCTGGTGGGTGAGCACTGAAGAAGGTATTGTCATTCAGCCATTTCCTCTCACACAGTTTGAACAGCAAATTGCGCCTCTCGTGGATACGTTGGGTGGACGAATTTTTTACTCCACCTGGCAGCCCGATTATCCTGCCTTTGAATACAAAGCATACAATCCGGCGGATTCATCGCTTCAAACTCTTCGCTATCTCGTGAATGAACCTGTGATGGAGATGTTCCGAAGTTCCTTCAAATACATGCACCCAACCGCCAAGCTCGCGGCATTCAAACATGAATTACGCACCGGTATTGATAAGGAAATTGTAGCAGGTTACATGACCGGTTTTTCGGAAACGAATTATTTCGAACCTATGAACGCCCCGCTCGTGCTCAAGAGCGAACAACTCCTCTTATTCGATCATCACCACGACAGGATGGTGCGATTTGATCGCTTCGGCGCTCCGGTAGATAGCGTGTGGATCGGTTATCATCATCCCCAGTCAGGCAAATGGAGCGGGAAATTATTGAGCGATAAATCCACCGAAAGGATTTATTCCTGCTTCGAAAAGGGCGGACACACAAGCCTGCACGAGATCGATGTGTCTGCCGGAACGCTGCTCTCATTGCAGCGATTGCATTGGAAGTATGTGCAAGGTGTTGCCATTCGGGATGGCTGGGCCTATTACACGTACCGACCCTTTGAAAGCAGTCAGAATCGCTTTTTATATCGGGAAAAAATAGGGCTCCCCGATTGAGAAGAATCACTTGATATAGGGATATTCGGCGTGCATCTTCAACGTACTTTCGTGGGACTAAACTTTTTTCCATGCGACATCTGATTGCCCTGATTTGTGGAGTTATTCTGAGTTTTTCCATCCACGCTCAAACGGAAGCTTCGGCGTTTTCTCTCACTGGTCATGGAATTTCAACCGCTTTTTCCCGCGACTATCAGTGTCTGGGAATCAATCCGGCAAACCTAGACCTTGCGCCGCAATACGAGGGCAAGCACTTCGCCTTCGGCTTTTTCGAGACAGGAGTGTCCTTTTATTCGGAAGGACTGACAAAGCAAGAATTGCGACAAAATTTTACCGGACAGCGTATTAAGGAATTGTCGCAGGCGGACCAAATTCAATACGCTCGCGAATTTGCCAACTCCGCTAATAGTGGCGACATAGATATAATGACCGCTGGATTTTACGCTCAAACGAATAAGCTGGGGTCATTCGCATTTAGTTCTCGGGAACGAGTGGATTTTTATTCCAATTTAGGTCCGCAGGCCTCAGAACTCCTCTGGCTCGGATATGCCGCTCCTTATTTTGAAGAACTAATTCTGGAAAATGGGGATACCATTCCCAACACCGCAAACCTTGATGCTGAAACACTTGCTCAAGTCGTTCAGGGTATTACTTCCTTGGAAAATGCTTCGTCGGTTTCTGATTTAATCCGGGGCACTGAATTTCGATTTGCTTGGGTCCGTGAATTTAATTTAGGCTATGGTAAAAAATTACTCAGCGGAGAAACGTGGCAACTCCACGGTGGTGTGGGCGTAAAATTTCTAATCGGACAAGGTATTATCGACGTCGATGCCACAGGTCAGGAGGCAAAAGTATTTAGCGCACTTTCTCCTGTATTCCAAATAGATTATGATGATATTGATGGTCAAAGCCCTTCGCAATTACCCAATAATGCCGGACCGCTCACACCAGTAGGATTTGGTATCGGTGTGGATCTCGGAGCCACCTTTGTGATTCAGGATCGCTACTATGCGAGTGCATCCGTCACGGATATTGGATCAATGACGTGGGATGGTAACGTCTACGAATTGAATGATTTTCAATTGACCAACTTCGAAAATTCCGGAATCGAAAGTGTAGCTTTCATTGATCAGATCACCGAACTCAGCGGAAGTGATGGGCTGCTCGATTGGAAAGGTACCGCGAAGCGTGTCACCAAATTGCCTACCACAGCCCGCGCTGGTTTTGGCTTCAGATTGCCAATGATCATGGCCGGTATCGATATCGTTGCACCTATGAACTCTGAAGTCGGCAGTCTGGATCGCGCATCTATTGCGGTGGGTGGCGAATTCACTCCCGTGCCTTGGGTTCATCTCTCCGCGGGATTCTCGCAAGGAGGAAACTACGATACCAAGATTCCTGCAGGTATACGGTTCACCATCGGCGACGGAACGTATGAATTGGGCGTAGCTTCTCGCGATATGATCACCTTTTTCACCCGCAATCAACCAACTGCTTCCATGACCTTCGGATTCCTGCGTTTCCGTGTGTAAGGTGAAAAAGTGTGAGAGAAAGGTTTAACACTTTTTGAAGAGACCCATTCAAATAATGTGTCTCATCTTCGTTGAGTGAAAAACCCCTTGACTATGAACTCCCGCAACCTCTTTGCCTTTGTTCTTTCGGCCATCGTATTAGGTATCACTTTGTTGGCCCTGCTTGGTATTTGGAATGTAATCGACTGGTCGTACGTTCAAAAGTACTTCTGGAAAAGCATTCAATCCCTCATCATCATTCTCATCAGCAGCGTGGTGATTTATATGATCCAATCTCTGCTGGGTAAGGAAGAGCAACAAGAGGAGCGAACAATCTCTTAAATTAAATGTCTCCTCCTCATGAAAGTGATCCAATCGCTCCTTTCCAGCTCATTTACCTTTGTCCTTTTTACCAGTTGCGGCAACGCACCTGTCAACGAACCCCTCATGGCTGACCAACAGCCTGTACAATCTGAACCTATGATCATCGAAGAAGGAAAAGAAGTGGCCACTCTCGGGGCTGGATGTTTTTGGTGTGTGGAAGCCATTTTCCAAAGTTTGAATGGCGTGGAAAAGGTGGTGAGCGGATATAGCAACGGTACTGTGAAAAATCCTTCCTATAAGGAAGTATGTGCTGGACGCACCGGTCATGCGGAGGTGGTGCAAATAACTTTTGATCCAACAATAGTCTCCTTCGCAGAGATTCTTGAAGTATTTTTTGAAACACACGATCCCACCACTCTCAACAAACAAGGCGCGGATGAAGGCACGCAATACCGCTCTGCAATTTTTTATCACAGTGAAGCTCAACGCGAGGTGGCTGAAATCGCCACGAAGGCGGCTGCTGAAAGTGGTTCATGGAGTGATCCAATCGTTACCGAAATCACGGCTTTTGCGTCGTTCTTCCCCGCGGAAGATTACCACCAAGAGTATTTCAACATCAATGGGGAACAGCCGTACTGTCAAATGGTGATTCGCCCGAAGGTGGACAAGTTCAAAAAGAAGTTTCAAGAGAAACTCAAAAACTGAGTCGGCAGTTGGAGAGGTGATACTTCACCTCAAGTTCACCGATACTCCTTCTGTTTTAATAGCTTCGCGACGTGAAGCGACTATCCGACTGGGTTACAAATTCTCCTGCAGCGATGCGCTATGTGCTGATTTGTCTGGCACTGGCAGGAGGGTATTTCGTTCTTCAAAAGATCAATCACCGTGATGGCGTCGCGGATTTTCGCGTCTATTACGATGCTGCGTCGGCTTGGATTAATGGCACTTCTCCCTACGGTCAGGCTTTTGGGGTGAGCAGCGGATTTTATAAGTATTCGCCAGTGGCCCTGTTGCCTTTCACTACGCTATGCCTGCTTCCGTATCCCCTCGCAAGCGGAATCTATTACTTCATCGTTCTGCTGGCATTCATTCTCTTCTCGCTCATCCTCGTGCGTTTTCTCGAGGGCCGATTCGGCTTTCCAACTCACTGCCGCGGTTGGGTGTTGGCAACAATGACGATTTTTCTCGCCGATCATTTTGAGCGCGAACTGCATTTGGGAAATGTGAATGTGTTTCTGCTGATCGCGGCTTTTTTACTTCATGAACTAATCCGAAAGCAGAAATTGGCCGGCGCCGGATTGCTCTATGCCGCCATGCTTTTGGTAAAACCACACTTCGCTATTCTGCTTCCTTATTTCATTTGGAAAGGTCAATGGCGATTGGTGAGGGCAATGGGGGCAGGACTTATCGCCGGGCTGTGTCTGCCGGCAATCGTGAGCGGATGGAATGGAAACATTCAGTTGCATCAGGAATGGATAGCCGCCATTCAGGATCATAACACGCGCCTTAGCGAAAGCCCCAATACCATCTATGGAATTATCAATGCCTGGGTGCTCAGCCCTCTCGGTATGCATGCCGATTCGGCATTGGTTATCGTCGGCCTTGCATGCACGGCTCTCGCATTTCTATGGATTCTCTTGAAAAACAAGAACGGGGAACCAGATCAATCGCGCTTCTTCGAATTTTTTATTCTCATTGCCCTCATCCCCAATCTCACACATACGGATACCGAGCACTTCATGTGGACATGGCCGCTTATCGCCTTTGTGTGGATGACAATATTCTATCGCCAGTTTGCCAACAAGCGTTTGGTGATTTTGCTTTTGGTGCTGGCGTTCATTCCATACACCATCAATTCTCCTGATCTTGTAGGAAAAAAAGTTATGCGCCTTTTCGATGAAGGCGGTCTCCTCGGAATGGCCAATCTGTTGATTCTTGGAGTTGCGCTTTATCTCTTTTACGCAACCACCCGATGGGTCAAACCAACCTCGGACACCGGAATCGCGTCCTGATAGAGCCCGAACATTCTTATCTTCGAACCATGACGCGCTTATCAGGCTTGTGTCTCTTTACTATGCTGCTCCCACTCACAGTGGCTGCCCATTCGCCGCAGGCTATTCCGCTGGTGGAAAATAGAGGTCAATGGCCCGCCCACGTGCTCTTCGGTGCGGATGTCGAACATGGCAAATGGTTTGTCGGCAAGCACGGAATCACCGTGCACCAGTTCGACCTCTCTGCCATCAGTCGCGTGCATCAGGGTGAAGCGCCGGTGATTGGAGATACGCGCATTCGCGGTCACGTCTATCAGGTCGAATTTGAAGGCGCCTCCAATACTTCAATGGTTGAACGCGAAAACAGCTTACCCACCACCTTCAATTATTTTCTGGGAAATGACGCATCGCAATGGGCCGGCAACTGCGCCTCATACGCCACCGTGAAGATTCGCGACCTCTACCCAAATACGGATTTAAAAGTGTATTCAAACGCTTCCTTTTTGAAGTATGATTTTGTGGTCCATGCGGGGGGCAACCCTTCGCGAATCGTGATGAATTACTCTGGACAAGATGATCTGTCGATCGAAGATGGTCGACTGAAAGTGCGCACCAGCGTGGGTGAGGTGTGGGAACAAAAACCAATTGCTTGGCAAATCATAAAGGGTGAAAAAACATACATAGCCTGTGAGTTTACACTGAACGCAAATTCGGTTTCTTTTCATTTTCCCAATGGATTTCGTCCGGATGCAGAATTGACCATCGATCCCGAACTCATTTTCTCTACCTATAGCGGAAGCTTTTCCGATAATTTTGGCTACACCGCCACCTATGATAGCGAAGGCTATCTCTACAGCGGAAGTAGCGCTTTCGGACAGGGTTATCCCACCTCCATCGGCGCGTATCAAACCGTGTGGGGTGGTGGCGATGGAAGTTTTGGTCTCCCAGGCACCGATATCGCTCTTTCTAAATATGATGTCTCCGGAACATTCATGGTGTGGTCTACTTTTTTGGGTGGTCTCAACGACGAGTTACCACATAGTTTGATTTGCAATGCCGAGGATGAATTGATTGTGTATGGCACGACCAGCTCCCCCAATTTTCCCACCACTGTTGGTGCTTATGACCCCATTTTCAATGGCGGCACTCCCTTCGCCCCATCTGGCGTGGGTACCGATTATGTCAATGGCAGCGATATCATCGTCACACGACTCAATGGCAATGGTAGCGCATTGGTTGGCTCCACTTTTTTAGGCGGCACGTCAAACGATGGAGTGAATACAGCAACCATTTTGAAGTTCAATTACGCAGATGAATTTCGCGGTGAAATAGATCTCGACGATGATGGCAATGTATATATCGCCACTTGCACGTACTCTCCCAATTTTCCAATTTCAGGGGGCTTTCAGCCAACACTTGGCGGTGCGCTTGACGCCTGTTTGGTGAAGCTCAATGGAGATCTGTCCAACCTGATCTGGAGCACGTTTATCGGTGGAATCAACGATGATAGTGGCTACTCCGCGACTCTTGATTCGCAGGGAAATGTGTACGTGTGTGGGGGAACGAAGTCGCAAAATTTTCCGATGACGCCAGGGGCATTATTTCCTACAAATCAAGGTGGATCAGCGGATGGTTTTATCGTGCACATTTCTGCCAATGGCCAAACGCTTTTGAACTCCACCTACTTTGGAAGTGCGAGCTACGACCAACTTTATTTTGTAGAAACAGATGCTGAAAATGCAGTGCATGTGTTCGGTCAATCACTGGCACCGGCATCTACTTGGGTGATCAATGCTGCGTGGAGTCAGCCAAACAGCGGCATGGTGGTGGCTAAATTGAATCCTTCGCTCAGTCAGATTGTGTGGTCCACAGTGTTTGGCTCGGGTGATGGTGAACCCAATCTTTCTCCTGCAGCATTCACGGTGGATGTGTGTGGCAAAATTTATCTCTCGGGCTGGGGCGGAAGTGTAAACACCGGTTCCAATTCTCAGACTGATGATGTGAACGGAATGTTTGTCACACCTGGAGCATTTCAAACCACTACTACCGGAAGTGATTTTTATCTCCTCGTACTTGAAGATGATGCAAGTGGTGTTGTTTATGCCTCGTATTACGGAGGGCCCACAAGCGCGGAACACGTGGATGGCGGAACTTCGCGTTTCGACCGCAAAGGAATTATATATCAAAGCGTCTGCGCGGGTTGCGGAAGCAACGACGATTTTCCAATCGTGCCGCCGAATGCCCATTCGCCCTTCAATAATTCTAACAACTGCAACGATGGGGTATTCAAATTTGATTTTCAATTGCCACTCACTGTGGCCGACTTTACTGCACCTCCTATTGGCTGCGTCAATGCACCTATTTTATTTACCAGCACCAGTATCTATGCTCAGGGATTTTTCTGGGACTTTGGCGACGATCAAACGTCTGTCGTTCCAAATCCCACCCATATTTTTTCCGAACCGGGCGACTATTTGGTGACGCTAATCGTGACGCATCCGGGCACGTGCAATGCCACCGACACCCTTTCCAAACTCATCACCATTGGTGATTCGCAGGTGATTTCGTTGGACGATATTGTGGTTTGCGATCAAGAGCAGCCCATCCTTGGACCGCCCGATCCTGACCCTTCCTTCACGTACCTCTGGACACCCACTGATTTTCTTTCCAATCAAAATGTAGCCAACCCGGTATTTACTCCTGGCACTTCAACCTCATACATACTTATTGCTGAGCATGGAGGCTGTATTGACACACTTTTTCAATTTGTCGAGGTTGTTCAATTGTCACTCTCCGTGCCCAACGATACCACGCTATGCGATGATGCATCCATCATTCTCCTCGCAGAATTTGAACCCTTCAATGGTTTCATCACATGGAGCGATGTAGCTAATTTCTCCAACGTACTCAACGACTCCCCGCAGGATCCGGATATACTGGTAAATCCTACTCAGCCTACTATTTATTACATTCAACTGGTTTATCTCGGTTGCGTGCTTAGCGATCAGGTGAGTGTGAATTTGGTGAGTGCTCAAACGGAAATTCAAGGAGATTTTACAACCTGTATTGGCGATACAATCGCACTATTTGTGCTTGATCCCAGTCCGTGGTTTGACTACAACTGGCAACCGGAAAATCTCATTCTCACCGGACAATCCACCTCATCGATTACTGCGGTGATCAACGAAGAGACCACTTTTACCGTGAATTCTGTCACCACGGATGGCTGCACGGGATCGGATGTAGCTACCGTCACGGTAAGTGAAATCAATGCAGACCTTATTCTTGCTTCTGCTAATCCTGAGATTATAGTACAAGGTCAGTCCAGTCAACTCAATGTGCAGCCCTCCGGATATGAGTACACCTGGATTCCACCGGCAACTTTGAACAACGCGGGTATCGCCAACCCAACAGCGCGACCAGCCGAAACCACTACGTATTTTGTCACTATCGCGGATGGAGATTGCATCTTCGGTGCACAAGTCACCGTGCGTGTGGTAGATTTTGTGTGCGGACCTCCAAGCATTTATGTGCCCAATGCATTTACCCCCAACGCAGACACTCGCAATGAACAACTCTATGTCCGCGCAAACAACTTGACAGAATTGTATTTCGCGATTTATGACCGATGGGGCGAAAAGGTGTTCGAAACGGAAAGCACAGAAAAGGGATGGAATGGAACCTTTCGCGGTCGAGATGTGGATCCTGCAGTCTACGTTTACTACCTGCGCGCAGTGTGCGAAGGAGGCGAAGAGTATTTTGAAGAAGGCAATATCACTGTCATCCGATGAAGGCGATACACCGGACCGTTTGCACGCCACTTATTTGCTCGTTCAAACGGGTGTGGCTCGCAGTGCTTGCGATTGTGGCGATTCATTTCACGGCGTTCAGTCAGGATATTCATTTTTCCCAATTTGATCAGGCGCCGTTTAATTTGAATCCAGCCTTAACAGGCAATTTCGATGGTCAGTATCGCTTCATTGGCAATCAACGCTCGCAGTGGCGAAGTGTGACCGAACCGTATCGCACCACAGGACTTGCGGTGGACGGCAAAAACGTTGGTGCTCAGCAAGTGCATGGAGGAATTTCCCTGTTCCACGATCAGGCCGGTGATTCGCGGTTGAGAAATACGATCATTCAACTTTCCGCAGCGAAGGAATTTGCATTGAACGCCGACAAATCCACGGTGCTTGTTCCGGGTATTTCTCTAGGAATTACGAGCATGCGAATTGACTATTCTGCTTTGCAATACGACAATCAATGGAATGGTTTATCGTACGATCCGTTGCTTGATCCAGGCGAATCATTTGCGCGAAGCAGCAGAGCCTATTTCAATCTGAATGCGGGTGCTATTGTGCAACGCAAATGGGAGGGAGGAAGGAAGCTCACCGCCGGATTGGCATTCTTCAATCTTTCCTCTCCCCGACAAAGTTTTTTTGATGACGGGTATGTGCGTCTCGATCCACGCATCAATCTGCACGCGACTTGGATCGAGCCCATCAATGCGCAGTGGCAAGTGTGGCCTTCTATGCTCGTGATGACACAAGGAAAATACCGCGAATGGGATTTAGGAGGAACCGCGCATTATATTATTTCACCAAAACCTTACCTGTTTCGGGCCATTTACGCAGGTATGTACTACCGCACCCGCGATGCAGGATTTGTAGTCGCAGGGGTGCGATTCGATGAGTGGAATGTGGGACTGAGTTACGATATCAATACTTCCGGTTTGCGTCCGGCATCTGCTGGAAGAGGAGGATTTGAGTTAAGCGTGATTTACATCATGGCACCCAAACCCACTTCGGGGCCTATTCGAAAAGTATGTCCTGATTATATTTGAGGCACGTGTGTGCAACCGCGATGCATGTAACTTCGCCGGCGTATGCAGCAAGATCGTTCTTCCGCCCGTATTCTTCTCACTGTAACCGTCGTTGCAGTGATTCTCTTCAACCTCGTGTATTGGATCGGAAAATTTTTCCCAGACTTGATTTCAGTGGTGACTGACCTTCGTCTTCAGTTGCTTGCTCACTGGGGATTATTCATGTTTCTGGAATTTCTCGCGGTGATTTCTCTTTTTGTAGATCTTATCGTACGCTGGGATGAGTTTGGCACTCGTCTGAAAGGTCGACTTGCCCTTACTGGTATCCTCATCGCCGGATGGGTGTTCCGAATGATTTTGGGGGTGATTGACCTCTATATGATTGGCACCGTTCAGTGAGTTTCACTCATCGCGCTTGCCACGAGGATTTCAGCCGCATCAAACGGACTTGCAGTGCCTTCAGACACACGTTGTTCCCAAAGTGCTATTTCACGTTTCATGGATTCAGAACCTAGCATTCGCGCGAAGACTTCATTGCGCACGCTTTCATGCATCCATAGCACATCCTGCGATTTTCGATGAGACTCAAAATGTCCGCGCGACTTCATCCATTGTGCGTGTTCTTCAATCATGTTCCACGCCTTGTCCATACCCTGAACTTGCAGGGCACTTATGGTTTCCACGCGCGGCATCCAGTTTGATTCGCGAGGAGGAAACAAATGAAGCGCGGATATGTATTCCGCTTTCGCACGCTGGGAGGCATTTGTATTCTCACCATCACACTTCGTGATGAGCATGCCATCGCACAGCTCCATGATGCCGCGCTTGATGCCTTGGAGTTGATCGCCGGCGCCGGCAAGCATTAGAAGCAAGAAGAAATCCGTCATTCCATGCACGGCTATTTCACCTTGACCTACACCCACCGTTTCTACAATCACCACATCAAACCCTGCCGCTTCGCACAGCATGATGCCTTCGCGGGTATGACGCGCTACACCGCCCGGATTCAGAGAGGAAGGCGATGGACGAATAAACGCCGATGGATGTACGGAAAGATGTTCCATGCGCGTTTTATCGCCCAAAATACTTCCATGACTGAATGGACTGGTAGGGTCGATAGCCAACACAGCCACCGTGTGATTCTGCGCAACGACGTGCAATCCGAATGCTTCTATAAAGGTGCTTTTACCTACTCCCGGAACTCCGGTAATTCCAATTCGAATAGACTTTCCGGTATGGGGGAGACAGCGGCGAATGATCTCCTTCATGGCCGTCTGATGCGCGGAATTGGTGCTTTCGGCCAGCGTTATCGCTTGAGCCAGCGCAGTTTTATCACCTGCGATAATCCGATCCGCAAGAGCTGATGGCTGGATGTCCACCACTTTGGCGCGGATGCGTTCAACCGCTTCATAACGGGCTTTTTCGCGATGCGGATCAGACATAGAGTACGAATCAGTGGAATTCAGGGGACAATTTAACGGTGTATTGCGTTTCGTCGCACATTCCATTGCTTTCTTCGCAGTAGAATGGAGATTCTGATTGTGGTATTGGTGGCAATGGCAGGAGCTTTTCTGAGTTTCTTCTCGGGATTCGGATTGGGCACTTTGTTGCTACCGGCTTTTCTGCTTCTATTTCCTCCCCCCGTGGCGATTGCCGCTACGGCAGTAGTGCACATGCTCAACAATGTATTCAAGTTATTTTTAGTTGGGAAATATGCGAGCCGCTCCGTCATACTAGCCTTCGGAATTACCTCTGTGCTGGGCGCGGTCATTGGCGCTTGGGGAATGACTTCCCTTGCTGGCTCGTCCACCAGTTTTCAGTATGTCTTAGCGGGAAAAGAATTGGAAGTGAGTCTGATGCAATTAATCATTGGCTTGCTCATCATCGCATTTACACTGCTGGAGGCATGGCCAGCCTTTGAGCGCACGGTAATTCCCAAAAAATGGTTTCCGGTAGGAGGATTGGTAAGTGGTTTTTTCGGAGGATTGAGCGGACATCAGGGAGCGTTGCGCAGTGCATTTCTCATGAAAACGGGAATGTCGAAAGAGGCATTTATGGGAAATAGGGTAGTGCTTGCGTGTTTGGTGGATATTTCGAGAATTACGGTGTATGGCGCTGAAGTAGGCGAGGGGTGGAAGGCAATCAATCCGTGGCTCGTCACCCTTGCCACGTTGGCGGCATTTATGGGTGCTTGGCTTGGCAACACTTACATGAAGAAGGTAGAGATGAAGTCCATCGCCCGAATCGTCACAGTGAGTTTACTTGCATTTGGTGTCGCGCTTTGCATGGGGGTGATTTAAGGGCACCTCTAAAAACCCCTTTCTTTAGGTTACTTATCATAAAAGCAAACTGATTGTCTAAGAGACTTTCCCTCTCCTTTAAGAAAGAGCTTGCATACTCCGATAGAAATTTCTATGAGATAAAAGAAAATAAACACAGAGAGAACTAGAATCCTTCATCGGCAAGGTGCTTTCTGCTATACTCCTCAATGCTTTCTCTTCCTGTAAAGGCGTATCCCGATTATTAGCCCAAGTCCAAATAGTAAAAAGGGCCACACATTAGTCAGCACTACGAAAAACCAAATCAAGTTGTCCCAGCCGTTTCTAAAACCATTTTTGAATTTCTGTCCGAATGCCGTTTGATTTGGAATGCTTTCATAAAAAGTCATGGTCAGAGTCGAGAAGGAGACTTGGTTCTGTAAATAGGTTAATCGCCCTTCGATAGATTCTATTTCTGACCTTAGTTGACCAATTTGTTGCTCAATTTCTAAAATTTCAGTGACGGTTTTTGCCTGCTTTAAAATGTCCAAGTAACGGGTTTCTAGTTCTTTTTTTGTCTTTAGTCTGGCTTGAACGTCAAGGAACTCTTCGGTTACGTCCTGTACATTGATTTCCTTACTTTCAAATTTTTCAACTCCTTGGGTTGCATCTTTAAGCAAGTTGTCAAAATTGTCAGATGGAATGCGAATAATCACGGTATTGCTTATTCTTTCTGGCGTTTTGAATTCTTGGTCGGAAGAAACGTAACCTTTGTATGCATCAACGGCGTCGAATATGGTTTTCCTGGTTGAGCTCAAATTGTCGGTTTCGAATTCTACTCGTCCTACTTTTATTAATTTCCTTTCTACTATCTCTTCTGTTTTTTGTTCAGAAGTTGGTTCGCGCATTTCGGAGGTTGCCATTTCGATTTTCGAACTGTCCGTATTCTGCGCACATCCTGCTGCGATCAGTAGAAATAGAAGTCCAAAAAAGTTGATCAAATGTTTCATTATTGTTTTTTTATAGCGGTGCTTGCCTACAGCCAAATATCCCTCACCAAATTCTCCACCTATTGAACCAAATATAGTGCGATTGACGAAAGAGATGCGCAAGAGCCTGTTCGCCAGACTGCAGCTCTACGCCTTTTCCAGATTGATGTCGCGATAAACGATAAGCTTGCCTTTTGAATTGTTCGAATCCGATTGATCTCTAAGCTTCCCCTCAAGCTGATGGAGCATCCGTCGTGCGATTTTCCATCCTTCTTCATTCTTGTTGCTTTTTTGACGAAGTCCCAAATCTTCCGTCTTCAATATTGACCCAAGTGCTGTGGCTTCGTTCGGTAAAGTCACCGAGTATCGTTTAATCCTGTCTGAAGGTTAGGAACAATTTTACCAAAGTGTAGATAATTGTTTGATTACGAGTGAATCGGCTGTCGTTGATTGCGGGAGTTCAATGGCCGCTTCCTTTCCTACATTATATCCCTGCCTGACCCCGTTTTTCCCGCCTGTTACCTCTTGGTTTGTGGGAATAGCCTCTCTTTTATTAGCTTTGAGGCCATGCGAGGAAAATGGATTCTAGGTGGAGTGGCTCTGTGCATGGCTTTCATGGCCTGTAGCACCACACCCTCTAATCCGAAAGGGGACAAATTTGACCTGAAGAAACTGGAAGGCAACTGGACCAACACCTCCGATCGCTCATTTCGCTTTGAAGAATGGCAGTCTGAATCTTCCGGCGAAATGCGCGGAAAGGGCTACGTGCTGGAATCGGGCGATACGACCTTTGTAGAATTCCTGCGCATCGCTGAAGAAAACGGAGTGCTCACTTATTTTGCCCAAAGTGGTGATATAAACAAGGGTGAAGTCATTCCTTTTCGGGTAGGCGAGCAGTCGGCCAACCAAATTGAGTTTCGCAATACCCAGCATGATTTCCCCACCAGAATCGTGTATCGACTGATTGGCACAGATAGTCTCCTCGCTTTTATTGAAGGTCCGGGTTCTCCGAAGTTGGAGCGGATCAACTTCAATTTTGTCCGCGTAAGTGAGAAGTAATTCGATTGCTTAGAATTGGAAATAAATGAATGGCTGGGTGCCCGCTACGAGCACTTGGTACACCATCACCACCACGATAAAACAGGCCAAGGTCATGGCCCAATAAGGCAATTCGCTGAATCGCTTCCGATACATTTCCTTGAACGATGTTGGAAGCCAGTGGACTACCATGCCCACCACAAACACCAGACACACCTGCCAATAGGCCGCCAATACGCGCGGAACAACCGACACGTCCATTCCTTGAAAAATGCGTCCAAGCATCACAGTGGCGCTCATAAACTCATCGGTCACATTATGGGTGTGATCCATGTTGCTCCAACCGGTGGAACTGCCGCTGCGAAACCATACCCGTGTAAACGAGATGAATGCGAACGTGAGGAAAATGGACCAGGCGCGGAAATACCAGACATTTTTATTTTCCCACGGACTAATTTTCCGCCAGAGCTTGTACCATACCAGTCCGAGTCCGTTCAACCCACCCCAAATAATAAAATTCCAGCTTGCACCATGCCACATACCCCCGATCAACATGGTTAGCATTAGGTTGAGGTTGGTGTTCATCCATTTGCCGAAGGTGGGCACTAATGAGGCTGTACCAATAGCGATGGCCAGCACGATAAACGACATACTTAATACAATCCACGATTGAGAAAGGAGCGACACGATAGCTACAAATAATCCGAGTAAGATGTAGGAGCCTATTGTTCCCTTTTGATTGCCGCCCAGCGGTATGTAGAGGTAGTCGCGGAGCCACGTAGAAAGCGAAATATGCCACCGCCGCCAGAAGTCAGACACGTTAGTGGCTTTATAAGGTGAATTAAAATTGATGCTTAACTGAAAGCCCATGATCATGGCAACTCCGATGGCGATGTCTGTGTAGCCACTGAAATCAGCATACACCTGCAGACTATAACCGAACACAGCCAACAGGTTTTCAAATCCGGTGTACACTACCGGATTGTCGAATACGCGATCGATAAACTGAACCGCGAGGAAGTCAGACAGGAAAATCTTTTTGATCAATCCATTGAGAATCCAGAAAATGGCCAATCCGAGCGTCCCTCGTAGCAATACATAAGGGCGGCTGATCTGCGGAATAAACTCCGAAGCGCGCACGATGGGTCCAGCAACCAGTTGCGGAAAAAACGAGACAAAAAAGGCATAATCAGTAAATCGTTTCAGTGGTTTCAGCGTGCCGCGAAATACTTCTACAGTATAGCTGATGCTTTGAAAGGTGAAAAATGAAATACCAATGGGCAGTATGATCTTATCGACCGAAAAGTGGGTGCCAAAAAAGCTGTTGCTCCAATGGCCAAACCAGTTGAATACCGGATAATTGCTCCCCGTAATTGTATTGAATGAATCAGTGAAGAAATAGGCATACTTGAAATACACAAGCACTCCAAGGTTCATCACAATGCTAGCTACCAACCAGGCTTTTTTCTTTCCCGCACTGCCAGTTCGTTCAATGAACAAGGCCATGAAGTAATCCCAGCCGGCGGTCCATACCAGCAGCAGGAAAAAGATACCGGTCGTTTTATAGTAGAAAAAAATACTGGCGATAAACAAAAACAGAATGCGAAGTGTGTGGCGTTTGTGGATCAGCGCGTGCACCACAAGCACGCATATAAAAAAGATCCAGAACAGGGCAGAGGTAAAGATGAACGGTGCCTTCGGATCAAATACGAAGAACGCTTTCAGTTGATCAAACCACAGTTGAGTTGAATTCATTTCCGCCGGGCCACCAGTGTATAACCAAGAGGGTAAGAATAGCCGGTTTTTTCGTTGCTCTTTCGATACGTTTTTGTTTTTATCACGATGGATTTGAACATACGAAAGAGGCGCTGTCCGATCCTGCCTGTCATGCCCTTATTCAAGGTGTCGAGCATCACATCGGGGTATCCGCCATAGGGCGTAAGCGCGATAATTTCCAACTGAGCCACATCGCACATCTTGCGCAATGCTGATTCTGTGGGGTGAAAATACTCGTGAGGATAGTCGGATATCCAATACACAAAGGGAGTGGAAAGAATGAGGTGTCCGTTTGCGCGCAGGGTTCGCGCGCACTCGATGATCAGTTTTTCTTGGTGGTAAATATGTGCAATGACGTCGAGCAGGAGAATGGTATCAAGCGTCTGATCGTCGACCGGGAGGGGCTTTTCGAGATCGTGGTGCAGGTCGACAAATGGATTGTCGGCGGCGTGATCTATGCAGAGCACCGTCTCTACCTGGCTCTTGTACACCTCATAATAAGGCACTTTTCCGCAACCCAGATCGAGGAGTGCTTCGCATGCGTAGCGCTGAATGAGCGGTCCTACCGCTTGCACCTGTAGTGCGGAAACATAGCGCGAACCAGAGTAAACCCCATCGGGCAAAGCAATGGGTGGGAGGCCATTCTCACGGGCTTGAACAAACGTTGGGCGCCAGGTGTCTGCATTTTTCATTTCACGACAAAGAAAACGATGGTGGCAGACAGAACGACTATTCGGAATGAAATCGTTTGTTGATCAGATGTGATTGTTCGATCAACGAGCGATCGTTGTACAACCCCATGCGATTTCGAATGCGTGGATCAGTGGCATCTTCATCGTGTTGAAAGTCGACGGCAAATTGGCGCGTATAGCCACATTGCTCTGCCAGATCGAGCGTGCGACGGCTGTACAACCCAAAGGGATAGGCAATGCTGGACACCTTTTGTCCGCTTGCGCTTTCGAGGTAGTCTTTGCTGTCTTTCATTTCCTCGAGCGCTTCGTCATCGCTCAAGAGATTGAAGTTGCTGTGGCTAATTCCGTGACTGGCAATTTCGACACTTGAACTTTCGGTGAGTATGCGAAGTTCTTCGCCGCGCATCACGCGCCAACGATATTCATGATTGAGATCGTCGCTGGGTTTGTAGCCCGTTTTCTTTTCTACTGCATCAAGAAATGCTTCGATGCGACTGATCGGTTGTTCCATTAATACCTGAGTAAGGCGTTTGCCGGAATCACTGATGTAGCGGTTGCCGCGGTGATGGGAATACACCACGCCCTCAAACTCAAGTGATTTGCGCGTGCGAAAACCAGTGAGCGCCAGATGCTCCGGCCAAAGAATAGAGCGGCCGCGGAGGTATGAGCTACATACGAACAGCGTTCCGCAAATACCGTGTTCCTCGAGGGTCGGAACAGCATAGCGCAAATTATTGAGCAGGCCGTCGTCGAAGGTGATCGCGATGCGCCGTGAGCGTGATTGTACCTCACACATTTCGCGCAGCGACACCACATCGTAGCGTTTTTTGAGATAGGCCATCTGCTCGCCAAATTCTCGCTGACCAATGTTCCTAGGGTTGAGTCCGGGCATACTATGCGGAAATACATTGTGATACATGAGAATAAGATCACCTTCCGTGCGCTTCGGATAGAGGCCCATTTCCATTCCGAAATTGAAGCGCATGCTGCGTATGGCCCGGGCTATCCGGCCATTGAATGAATTACTCATCGGCCGATGGTTTTTTTCTTCGAATCGGAGCAGGCGTAGGCGGATTTTTTTCTTCCTCTGTCAGAATGAGTTTCAGTCCAAACTTGGTGAGAGTTACCCTGCGGTCTTTGTACAATTGACCTACTGCCTTCTTGAACGTCTTCTTCGACATGCGCAAGCGGAGCTTGATTTCTTCCGGATCGCTGTCGTCGGTCAACCGAATATATCCATTGTGATGCTTCAGAAATTCAAGCAGGCGATCCACCGCATCCTGGATCAGCTCTTCGCCTTCCTTCTGCATGCTCACCGTGATTTCCTTGCCTTCGATTTTGCGGATATAGCCTTTTACTTTTTCGCCCTCGTGCACGTTGCGCATCAATTCCTGCCGAAACAAGGCCCCTATATGCTTTCCGTTGATGATCACGCGGTAGCCCATTTCCAGTCGATCGGCGATGATCATATCCACTTCCTGCCCGCGCTGATAATCGTATAGGTTGTTTTTGAAAAATTGTGTCAGTCGTGTGCTGGCAAAAAGACGGCGATTCTCCATGTCGCACTGGAGCGTGATTAAAATCATACGTCCTTCTTCGACGGGAGTTTTTTGTTCTCGCACCGGAAGGAGAATGTCTCTTCGTGTACCGATGTCGATAAATGCCCCAAAGTCGCCCGTGTTTTTCACCCGAAAACTTCCCACGCCGCCCAGCTCGATTTCGGGCAATTTGCGGGTAGCTTCGAGTTGACGGTCTTCGTTGAAATAAACGAATACTTCTATCGGATCTCCTACTTGCGCGTCAGATGGGCGTTCCCCCTTGAACAGTGAAATGTGATTCTCCTCCGTCCCGAGTTCTACCTCCCTCCCTTCCATAGATAGTATAGGGAGCGACTGGATCTTGCCGGGGATTATTTTCATAATGGAATATTCACACAAAACTAAACCTCTTGAGGGGTTTTTATCTTACGAATCCTTCTGACCCCTCTCTTTGTGATTTGAAAGGCCTCCTCAGACGAGTATATTTGGACAGACCAAACCTTCAGAAAATGAACCGAATTCTACTTGTCTTATCTGCTTTTCTCTTCTCTCCTTTTCTTTCTTTTTCGCAGTGTGCGGATGGAGAAGTCGAAGTCACGCTCATTTTACATACCGATGCATGGGGGTATGAAAACTACTGGCAGCTTCGCGCCAGCGGCACGCCCTGCGGACCAGACTTCATCGCAGAAGGTGCTAATCTCAATGTGGGTTGCGCTGGAACTGCGTCGGGCAATAGCTCAAACGGTTATGACAACAATGCCACTTACACCGCTTCATTTTGTGTGGTAGCCGGCGAATCGTACGATCTCATTTTTGTAGATAGTTACGGCGACGGCGGACTCGCCATTGAGTTGCTCCAGGATGGAGTACTCACGAACATTTACTACGGGGGAGGCGCAGGGAATACATGGACTTTCGTGGCCGGTGATAGCAATGTGCCTTCCTATGATATGCCTTGTAATGGACTGGATGTGATCCCCGACGGTCCATCTGTTCAAATGAATAATGTCGATGCGCTCGTCTCAATTGATGAAATGGCTCCACCTGCCGGCAACTGCGCGTTGTTCGGATTGTGGTGTGAAGGCGACCTCACTGGTACTGTTTGGGCCAAGTTCGTGGCCGTGGCAGACGTGGCCTATGAAATCACTACATGTACCGAAGGGAATGGCATAGATTCACAGATTGCGCTTTGGAGAACGGATGATTGCACCGACTGGTCAACGTTTGAATTGATTTCCTCCAACGATGATACAGGCTGCAACATTCAGGGATATTCCTCGCTGATGTACGCTTCTTGTCTGGAACCTGGAGCCACGTATTATATTCAAGTAGATGGTTGGGCAGGGGCAGAGGGCCCGATTGCCGTTGAAGTGAATACGTTTGCAGGAAATCCTGTGTTGAATGCGCAGGTCAATAGCATCAATTGTCCACTTGAAAAAGGACAAGAAGGCGAGGGGTCTATTTTTCCCTATATTATCGGAACGGGTTCTGATTTTGTGTCTACCTGGACAGGCCCTGGAGGATTTCTAAGTGCTGAGAATTATATTACCGATCTAGATCCTGGAGTGTATCAGCTCACCGCATCTACATCGTGCGGACAGGTATTGACGGCAAATTATACGATTAATGCTCCGTCACCTTTTAACGTCATCGCTCAATTCGTTCTGCCCACTTGCCCATTCTCTGAAAACGGAGAAATTGAAGTCAACGTTACCGGAGGCACACCTGGTTATGTATTCGCTTGGGAAGGACCAGATGGAATCGGCTTGAACGGACAGGATATCAGTAATTTGAGCCCAGGCGAATATATTCTTATGATCACCGACAACAATGAATGCGAGCACGAAAGCTCTTACGCATTGCCTGCTTTAGATAATCTAATCGTCAATCTGGGGCCAGATTTAATGCTGTGTCAAAACTTCAACGATGTGGAAGTGATCTCAGGCCCTAGCGGGTTGAATTACGAATGGCAAGATGGTTCAGACAATCAGTTTTTCGTAATCAATGCCGGGGATTTGGACCTTGGGTCGTTCGACGTTATTCTCACCGCGAGCACCGATGATGGCTGCGTGACTGCAGATGCCGTAGTTGTTACGATTGAAATTTGCTCAGGTATTAATGAGCAGGAAGCAGAGCGCATTGAGATCTATCCAAACCCTTCGCATCAATCGTTTCAAATTGATTTTCCGTACGCAGGTGATTTTGCCATTGCCCTTTTGGATCAAACAGGGAGGGTAGTGTGGACGGGCAATGCCGTTTCTGCGCAGCAAACCTATCGCGTTCAAACGAACCTAAGCACTGGCGTGTATTACTGCCGCGTCTCGGGCAACGACCAAAGTTGGTCTGCCCCGCTGATCATTGAATAATCAATGTGGTTGCGTTCGCGATGAGTCGATTTTCTACTCGTTGAAGGGCGGATAGAAGAGGACTCATCATGTCGTGTGTGATATCAAGGTGAAATACAAATCTCACTTTGGTTGGGCCAAATGCAAAGCAGATCACGCCTTCTTCGGCCAGCAATCGCACAGCCTCTTCGGCGGGGATTCCGTTGCGCAGTTCGAAAATGACGATGTTCGTTTGTACAGGCATAACTGCTTTTACAAAAGTGCACGCGCTGAGAGCAAGCTCCGTTGCTTTCGCGCGATCATGGTCTTCTTGCAATCTGTCGATGTGATAGTACAACGCGTAAAGTCCCGCTGCAGCCAGCATTCCGGCTTGGCGCATTCCACCGCCCATGCTCTTTCTGCGTCGGCGTGCCTGACGAATAAATTCGGCAGACCCGAGAAGGACGCTGCCCACCGGTGCGCCTAAGCCCTTGGATAAACAAATGCTGATTGAATCGAATGCAGCGCCGTAATCAACGGGCAAAATACCCGTCACATTGAGCGCGTTGAACACCCGCGCTCCGTCACAATGAAATGGAATACCAATGGAGCGGCAAAGGGTTGAAATGCGTGTGAGTTCGGCGAAATTCCAGACAGCGCCTCCTCCCTTGTTGACAGTGTCTTCGACAGATACGAGTTGGGTGCGCGGCAAATAATCTTGATTCGCATTGATGTTTTGGGCCACTTCTTCTGCCGTAAACATGCCCTGGTTATCACCGATGAGTCGCACGCTGCACCCACTGTTCTGAGCAATTCCGCCGCCTTCGTACAGGTAAATGTGAGCGAGCGAGCTGCAGATCACTTCATCGCCAGGACGCGTATGCACGCCAATTGCAATTTGATTGGCCTGTGTGCCGCTGGTACAAAATAGTCCGGCTTCAAATCCGAAGAGTTGCGCCAGATGGTCCTGCAAACCGTTGATGGTAGGGTCTTCGCTGAACACATCATCACCCAATTCTGCATTCATCATCGCTTCACGCATGCCTTGAGTGGGCTTGGTAAGGGTATCGCTTCTCAAATCAATTCGACTCATGCGGCCAAAGTTACGGGCCGATGCGATTCTTCTGTGAAATGGAAAATATCCGATCTTTCAAACCAGATTTTGCGGTCGTTTTCGTTCGCGCTATAAATTCGACGGGAAAATCTGGCTTTCAATGAAGAATTACTACGAGATCCTTGGGATTCCAGATGGAGCGGATGAGGAAGTCATTAAGAAGGCTTTTCGTTCGCTGGTCAAACAATATCACCCGGATCTCAATCCAAATACTGAAGCCCGCGCCCGCTTTCTTGAGGTTCACGAGGCCTATGAGTGTCTTTCTGATCCGGCGCGTCGCGAGGCGTTTGATCGGCGCAACGGCCGACGAAAAATTTCACCCGAAGAATTGGAACGGCGCGAACGCGTCTACCGCGAGTGGCTCTGGAACCAGCAGGAACTAGCTAAAAAGCGAGCCGAAGCATACGCAGGACAATCGTTTGAAGAGTATGAAGAAAGCAAATGGTTTCGAGTGGCGAAAGGCGTCAATAAAGTTTACAACGTGCTGTTCCTCGCTTTCTGCCTTGCCATTATCGTGATACCAGTGTATCGATTTATTCTCGAGCGAAGTTTGCCGGAAGATCAACAGCGATCCATTGTTTTCTTTGCGGCTCCAGTAATTGCCGGATTGATCTTCGCAAGCTGGGGTTATTACTATTGGTTTATTCTCAAACATGATGAAATCTAAACTCACCCGATCCTCCTTCACGGCGGTATTCACTGTCATTCTCACGTTTTCCACCCATGCAAAAGAAGGCATGTGGATTCCCGGTATGCTCGGCGCTGCGTTCGATGAGATGCAGGCGATGGGACTTAAACTTTCGGAAGAGGATTTGTACGATGTGAATGAAAGCAGCGTGAAAGATGCCATTGCACTTTTCGGCGGCGGCTGCACTGCGGAATTGGTTTCCGGCAGCGGACTCTTGTTTACCAATCACCACTGCGGATTGAGTTATATTCAATCTCATTCGTCACTCGAAAACGACTACATCACCAATGGTTTTTGGGCTATGAATGCAGCGCAAGAGCTGCGGTGCGCCGGTCTGAACGTTTCATTCATTCTGCGCATGGATGACGTGACTGCGCGAATGCTGCAAGGAACCGATAAGCTGGCCAATGCAGAATTGGTGGTGCTTGCTCTCGGTGAAAATAGAAAGGTGATCGAAGAAGAGTACCGAAAAACGTACAATGCAGATACGTCAGTGCGGGCGTTCAATTATGGCAATCAATACATCGTGGTTGTGTCAGTGACCTATTCTGATGTGCGTCTGGTTGGCGCACCACCTGCCGGTATTGGAAAATTCGGGGGAGATACCGACAACTGGGTGTGGCCGCGTCATACCGGCGATTTTTCGGTGTTCCGGGTCTATGCCGGAAAGGAAAATCAACCTGCGGAGTACAGCGCGGAGAACGAACCCTATGAACCGCGTCATTTCTTTCCCATCAATGTAAATGGGGTGAAGGAAGGCGATTTTTCTATGGTGTATGGATTCCCCGGTCGCACCGATCACCTGCTTACGAGCGCAGCAGTAGATTATTTGCAGAACAAAAGCAATCCGATGAAAATTGCGATGCGAACTGCCAGTCTGAATGTGCTATCCGAACGCATGCGCGCAGATGATCGAGTGCGAATTCAATACACGTCGAAGCAAAGCGGAATTGCCAATGCATGGAAAAAATGGATCGGTCAACAAATGGGCCTCGAACGGTTTGAAATAATTGAAGAAAAAAAGAAAAAAGAACAGCAAATCAACTCACATTTCGCTGTCACCAAACGTGCCTCAGAAACGGCAGTGATCGCCGATATTGAAGCGTTGCACGCAAGTAACGCCGACATCCTGCTCGCACGGGATGGTTTTGTAGAATATTTTTTCTACGGACCGGAACTGTTTGAATTCGCTACAAAATTCTCAGAGTTTACCGAGAAAATTGAAACGTGGAAAACCGAAGGGGTGCTCGAACAAAAGACGAATGAGCTCATGGCTTCCGTCACTGGTTTTTACAAAGACTTTGATCTGGGAGTTGAAAAGGCCATTTTCACCACACTCACTCCAATGTATCGCGAGTATGTCCGCGGTGATCTTGGTCCATCAGCGTTTGACAACTGGGTACCACAATCCGGCGTGATGGATTGGAACCTGGTGGCTGCGAAAGTGTATGGGAAAAGCATTTTCGCCGATCAGACTGCTCTGTTGGCCTTGCTCAAGCAGCCTGGAAAAAAGGCAGCAGATCGAATTCGCAAGGATCCCGTATTTCAAATCGGAACACGTTTGATGAGTACCTATCGTTCACAAATCAATCAAGGGTATCGAGTGTTCAATTTGTCGCACGATGAGATGATGGCACGCTATGTACGCTTGTACCGCGAAGCATTTCCGACGGAGAAGTACTGGAATGATGCAAACAGCACCCTTCGTATGTCGTATGGAAAAGTAGAAGGAAGCATGCCCCACGACGGCATGGCGTATCTCTGGTATTCCACTTCTGACGGGGTTTTGGAGAAATATGATCCCACCAATCCCGACTTTGAATTGCCTGAGCGCGCAGTCGAATTATTTCGCAAAAAGGAATTCGGGTCGTATGCAAGCGACGGTAAACTACACATAGCCTACACCGCGAGCAATCACACCACCGGAGGCAATAGTGGTTCGCCCGCGCTGAATGCAGATGGACATCTGGTAGGAATCAATTTTGATCGCTCTTGGGAGAGCACGATGAGTGATATCAACTACAGCGAAGAAATCTGCCGGAATATTATGGTGGATATCCGCTATGTATTGTGGGTGATCGATGTGTACGCCAATGCAGACTATCTGCTCGACGAGATGACTATTGTCCGAGCGGCTAAGCCAGTGCAGCAGCCGTAAGAAGAGTCGGAGAGACCCGAACTCAGATCAGGAAATAAATCACAACCATGGCGAGGACTGCGCAGACAATGGCAAACAAAACTGGACCACCAATTTCATTTTGTTCTGCTTCGTGATGCTCGTGAGAGTGATTTGAATCGTGTGACATAGGTGTATTGATTTTCTGGGGTCAAATGTAGTCGTTCGTTTGGAATTACAAAAGACCCTGATTTCCAAATCTCTCCACCTGCATTTGGTTCAATACATTCGTTGCACCATACACAAAAGCCATGTGCTTGAAAATGATAGCCCAACCTTCGGCCATCCAAAAAGCTGAATAATCTGCCTGTCAATGGCTTTCAAGTCTCCATTTGGTTTCAAGAATGACCGAATTTATTTCCGGATTCCCCCCCCTCCAGAAATTGTTTGAGCCCTATCGTCCCTATTTTTGTAGATAACCAGCAAGAAACACAGGCTTAACCCACGCAACTTTGCGGGAGAAAGTTTGGTCTGTGTTAGTGATACCATCGTCAAGGACCAATGACCCATATGAAACGTCGATACGACCTTCTGCTAGCTGCCTTTGCACTTTTTTTTGGCCTCAGCCTTAAAAGTCAGGTAGTAGTAAATGAATTTTGCTTCGCTAACTATACTGATTACCCCATCTCCGGAGAGTTCGAAGATTGGGTGGAGTTTTATAATCCAGGCGGAGCTGCATTCAATATCGGCGGCTACTGGCTGAGCGACAATGCCGCCAATCCTCAGAAGTGGGAAATTCCGGCGGGGACAAATGTTCCGGCAAATGGCTATCGACTCGTATTGATCACCGGCACAGGTGAATACGATCCAGGGTATTTGGGTCAACTCAACACCAATTTCAAGCTTACCCAAACCGACGGAGAAGAATTGGTTTTCTCCAATACCAGTGGAACCGTTCTCGAGACTTACGATTTTGACGTGATTTCACCCAATCAGGCAGATCATTCCTATGGACGCTCACCCAATGGCTCAGGTCCGATGGTGATTCATACCAGTCCAACTCCCAACGCACCAAACGCCGGAACCACGGGGACAGCTTATACGGTTCGACCTACATTCAGTCAACCTGCCGGATACTACGGTGGCGGAATCAACCTCGTTCTTTCTAGTGCGGAAGTCGGCGCTGCCATTTATTACTCACTGGATGGCTCGGAGCCAAACAATACAGACATGCTCTACACAGTGCCGCTCAATCTCGCGACTACTACGGTGGTTAGAGCTGTGGCATACTCTGGCAACGCTGGAGTGCTTCGGAGCTTTGTTTCCACCGCTACCTATTTCTTCGGTGCTGATCAGCACGGCATTTATGTGTGCTCCGTGAGCGGCGATCAGGTGGGAAATGGCGCATGGAACGGAGATGAGATTTGCCACCTCGAGCTATTTGCTCCTGGGGGAACGTTTATCGCTGGGGCTACCGGCGACTCCAACGAACATGGCAACGACTCTAATGCGTACGGTCAGCGCGGATTCGACTATATCGCCCGCGATGCCATGGGATATGACAATGAGATTGTACATCCTGTATTTACCACATCAGATCGTCCGAGCTTTGAGCGCTTAATTTTCAAGGCTGCTGCCAACGACAACTACCCGTTTTCCGGCGGCGCCCACATTCGCGATGCCTATGTACACGAGCTTTCAATTCTTGGAAATCTTAAACTTGATGAACGGAAAACGGCTCAATGTATCGTGTACCTCAATGGTCAGTATTGGGGCGTTTACGAAATGCGTGAGAAGGTGGACGACATCGACTTCACGGATTATTATTTCGATCAGCCCGAAGGCTTCGTGGATTTCCTCAAAACATGGGGTGGCACGTGGACCGAATACGGCAATGGCACCGATTGGTACACGCTGGTGAATTTCATCACCACCAATGACATGACGGTGCAGGCCAACTATGATTACGTTTTGACGCAATATAATACCCACAGTCTGATCGATTATTTTATCCTGAACGGTTATACAGTGTGCACCGACTGGCTGAACTGGAACACCGCATGGTGGCGCGGCCGTCATCCCGATGGCGACGCCCGCAGATGGCGCTATGCGCTCTGGGACAGCGACGCCACTTTTGGTCATTACGTGAATTACACCGGAGTGCCTTCTACTCAGGCTACTGCCGATCCTTGCCAGATTGAAAATATGGGCGACGTGGGCGGACAAGGACACATTCCCGTGCTCAATGCCTTGTTCGACAATGAACAGTTTTTTGCAGATTACATCAATCGCTATGCGATGCACTCCAACGGTATTTTTTCGTGCGAAAGGATGATTGAAGTATTGGACAGTATGATCCTCGTAATCGATCCGGAGATGCTCCGCCAGACTCAACGCTGGGGCGGAAACATGGCTGGATGGGATGCGAGTGTGCAGGAGCTGCGCGATTTTATTCTCGACCGTTGCAACGATGAAATCATTGCCGGAATTGAAGACTGCTACGACGTAACTGCCTACACAGTAACCATTGAAATAGAAGGGGAGGGCACCATCCAAATTGTGGAGATGACGCTCAATTTTGACGAAGCTCCCTGGGACGGAATCTACTTCGGCGATCTGCCTATTGACATTGCCGCATTGGTGGAAGATGGCGGACAGGCCTGCGGAACATTTCAAGGATGGGTGATCAGCCAAGGCACAGGAACAATTGGCGATCCGCTGGCTTCTGAAACCACATTGACCATTCAATCCGATGTGACCCTCGTGGCGCAATTTGGCACTCCAGCCTCCGGACAAGTAATCCTTCAAACGAATGTGATGCCCATAGATGGTGGCGTGATCAGTGTCAATGGAACCGATCAGGCAACGTATCCCTTTGACACAGACTTCGATCCTGGAGATGTCATTTCCCTCACGGCGATCCCCAATGAATGGTATGAATTTATCGGATGGGAAAGCAATCATGTACAGATCCAACCTGATGCGGCTGATTTGGAAGTGACCATACAGTCATGTGTCTCCGATACACTGATTGCGAATTTTGAATGGATTCCCAACTACTCGCTTACGGTAATGGTAGATCCTCTCGGCGCAGGCACCGTCGAAATGGATGGAACTGGTCTCGCTCTGCCTTGGACCGATCAGATTCTCGGCGACGTGAATTACTCTTTTGTGACCGCGCCAACGGACGTCCTCTTTGCATTTGAATACTGGACACTCAACAACCATGTGCTCGCGCCGGATGAGTTCAGCCTTGACGTGTCTTTCACACTGACTGAAAACGATACCCTTGTGGCCGTCTACCGCACCATTCCAATTTATCCGCTTACCGTAATGGTAGAGCCGGAAGGTTCAGGAACAGTGGCCATGGACGGCTCGTTGCTCGACCTTCCTTGGTCAGAGGACTTGATGAGTGAAGTGACGTATTCTTTCGAGACAGATCCAACAGATATCTGGAGCGTGTTTTCGAATTGGGAAGTGAGCAATCATGTCCTTACACCAGACGATCTCGCCACGGATGTGTCGTTGCTCCTTTCTTCACCCGATACACTTATAGCAGTGTATACCGTGATTCCTCACTCCGCACTTACCGTGCGCGTGGAGCCAGCGTATATGGGAACTGTCAATTTTGCGGTGAGCTACCAAACCGATACAGAAACAACCAATGAGTTCGAAGATGATGTGCCGTTGAACTTCGTCGCTACTCCCGATGAGTACTGGCGTTTTATCGGTTGGAAATCGGCCGAGAACAACCTCATTTCGCCCAACGAACTTTCTAATTTGGTTTCGATCTCTTTCAATGAGAACGATACCATCACTGCCTACTTCGAGAAGGAGCCTTTTGCATTCTACCTTCCCAACTCATTTACTCCAAATGATGATGGATTGAATGACGTATTTGGAATGGAAAGCAATGCGATTGATCGAAGCGATTATCGCCTTATGATTTTCAATCGCTGGGGGGAGAAATTATTCGACAGCAGCGATCCTGATAAAGTGTGGGATGGCTCGCATCAGAACGGCAACTTCTATGCGGAAGATGGAGTGTACATCTATCACCTTCGGGTGAAGAGCATCCATGATGCAGAACCAATTGAGATGACAGGTTCCGTGACTTTATTCAGATAATTCCAGCGCCTAGCGTTTTACTAAATTTCAAAGGCCCGTAAGCTTTCGCTCACGGGCCTTTTACTCAGACCAATTTAATTGGTCTCCACCCTATCATCAGCGTACTATTAATTTCTCTTTCACAGGCTTTCCGTTGATGGTGTAGTACACGAGATACATACCGGGAGCCAAGGGGTGGGTGAATGTGTAGTTGATCAATGCTTTTTGCTGTGCCGCAATCGAGATCGAAATCTCCTCTACCAGTTGCCCGGCCATATTGAACAGCGTGAGGTCTTTAACGGCTGTACCCGGAATTAGGTTACCAGAGTCGAAGAATATTGTTTGGCCGTCATTTGGATTCGGGTAAAATAAAAGTCCACCTTCCAGCACAATCTCTTCTTCATTTTCGATGGAAAGAGCAGGGGCGAAGGTGAGCGGACACACCATTCCCCACTCGGTGTAAACACCATTACCAAGTCCGCAGCGCACGCGCACGTCATAGGTGTCGCCGGGAACGAACAACATCGTTTCTCCAATGTCAAATGAATTGGTAAGAGTGAAAGAGGTCCACTCGTAGCCCGGACCAGTAATGTTCCATTCGTAATTCAATGCACCCGGGATTGGGTCGGCATATACTGTTTGTCCCCATGCGGTGATCGTAGTGCCACAATCTTCTTCTACCAGTTGCGTCACCAGCGGAAGGTTTTCTGTGGATATCGTGCACTCTTCGCCATAGGCACTCCATGTATCACCTACACGTGAGCGCACATGAACAACATAGGTTTGACCCACCGCAATTCCATTTACTGCGCTCAATGCGAGTTCGGTGGTGGTTGTTTGCGGCTCCGCAATGGTTTGTCCGGAGAGGTTCCCAAAGCGCCACTGATAAGCAAGAGCCGAAGAAATTTCTTCGCACTCAATCACGTCGCTCAACAGTACGTTGGTGGCGCCGCAATCCGAGTTGATGAGTCGAGTAGTAGGAAGAACTACTTCACAATCGTAGTCAATGGTGACAGTGAGTTCGGCTGTGCATCCGTTACTGTCAGATACCTGCACGCCATATTCTCCAGCGGATAATCCGCTCACTTGCTGTCCATTCGCTCCGTTGGTCCATGTGAAGGAGAGTAATCCGGTACCGCCCATCGCATTCGCTACGGCTGATCCATCGCCACCTGCGCAGCTTTCTGGAGTAATTACTTCAGTAGTGAGATTGATCACTGCGGGTTCTGCGATGGTGAATGATTCTGAAACGGTGCATCCATTTTCATCGGAAACAATCACGGTGTATAGTCCGGATTCCAATCCGCCCACCGTAACTCCCTCGCTGCCGTTGCTCCATTCGATGAAGTAAGTGCCGGTGCCACCGTTCACGCTCATCACGGCTGCTCCATCATTGGCGCCGTGGCACGAAATGTCTGATTTGAAGACGATGGCATTCAGTGTAGTTGGATTGACCAACACAGCCGTGGCGCTCCCTGAGCAGCCTTGACTGTCGGTGACGGTCACTGTGTATGATCCGCCTGCCAATGAGAGGATGTTTGCCGTGGAGCCACCATTGTTCCATGAGTAGGAAAACGGACCAGTGCCGCCGCTTACTTGAGCGGTGATCGAACCATCGTTCTGATTGTGGCAAGTGATTGCCGAAGTTTGAATGCTGACGGAAAGTCCTGAGCTTGAGGTAATGCTAAAGTTTTGGGAAACCGAACAACCATTCTGGTCGGTTACAGTCACGGAGTAATTACCTGCAGATAGAGTTCCTGAGGAGTTGCCTGTTGCGCTATTGCTCCATGCAAATGAATAGGGAGCAGTTCCACCGCTGGCGGTTGCACTAGCTGAGCCAGTTCCAACGCCGCAGGAAATGTTCACAGCAGAAACACTCATGGTCAAGGCAGCGGGCTGACTCACGGTGACGCTCGTACTGGCCGAACATCCGTTCTGGTCCAACACAGTTACGAAGTATGTTCCTGCCGCAAGATTCTGTATCGCTGCACCTGTCATTCCATTACTCCAGGTATAGGTGATTGTTCCACTGGCGCCCGTAACGCTGGTGCTGGCGGTACCATTATTCCCCCCAAAACAACTCACAGCAGTAGTGGAAGCCACCACTTGAATAGAACTGGATGAATTAAGCGTAAACGATTGGCTAACCGAACAGTTGTTCGCGTCAGTAGCCGTTACAGTGTACAGACCTGCGGTGAGGCTGTTGATCGCTGCAGTAATTGCTCCGGTATTCCAGAGATAGGTTTTACTTCCTGTGCCGCCTGAAGCGTTTACGGAAATGTTACCGTTGTTCTGTCCACACGATGGATTGCTGGTTGTTCCCGCAATCACAATGGCAGAAGGTGCAGTGAGGGTGAAGCTCTGCGAGGCCGTGCAATTGTTGGCGTCAGTGGCGGTCACCGAATAGGTACCAGCCGCGAGATTCGAAACAGTGGCTGTAGTGGCACCATTGCTCCAG
>Ga0105049_10000228_pt1 | contig 58070 bp, 55 predicted proteins | sample MAT06_FD_78087 | JGI IMG/M metagenome (GOLD analysis project Ga0105049, IMG submission 78087) | Freshwater microbial communities from Lake Fryxell liftoff mats and glacier meltwater in Antarctica - MAT-06 | ecosystem: Environmental > Aquatic > Freshwater > Ice > Liftoff microbial mat | place...
CATCTTTTATTCATCCATGGAGTAAGTATTTTACATGGGTACTCTTTACCATAGCAGCCATCACAGCTTTGTATTGGGGGGTCAATGATGCTTCTAAACTTTTCCCTGCTGTAACGGCTGTTCTCATTGTGGCTTGTCCATGCTCCCTGCTACTTTCTGCTACATTTACCTTTGGTAATATGCTGCGCATTTTTGGTAAAAACAAGCTGTACATGAAAAATGCATCGGTAATTGAATCGCTGGCAGCCACCACCGAAATTGTTTTAGATAAAACGGGAACCATCACCCAAAATGGTAAGGCACAAATTCAATACAGCGGTAGCAATCTGAGTTTGCTGGAAGAAAATTACGTCCGTAGCACCGCCATGCAGTCGTCTCATACACTCAGTCATTCGTTGGCAGGTTTTCTGGGTCTACAGCAGGATGCAATACTTTTAACTCCGGCATCCTTTAAAGAGTTTTCCGGAAAAGGGATTGAGGCACTGGTAGCCAACACGCACGTTCAATTAGGTGCAGCCGATTTTGTAGGGGCTGTTGCCGATCAAAGCCAGGCGGTCGCTTCGCGGGTATATGTGAAGATCGATCACCAGTATAAAGGCTTTTTCGAAATCAGTAATCACTATCGGGAAGGGATACACGAACTGGCTAAAGCGCTCCAACTAAAAGGAAATCAACTACACATTTTATCAGGTGACAATGATGCTGAAAGAGAGAACTTAAGGGCAATTTTTGGGCCAGCCATCACCTTAAACTTTAATGTTTCGCCAGCGGCCAAATTAGCCTATATCAGTCGGTTACAAACCGGAGCGAAAAAAATACTCATGATAGGGGATGGGCTCAATGATGCTGGTGCATTGATGCAGGCCAACACCGGCATTGCAGTTAGTGACGATACCGCCAGGTTTACGCCTGCTTGTGATGCGATCATTGATGGCAAGGTTTTGCAAAAGCTGCCGGCATTTATCCACTATGCAAGAGCTGGCAAAAAGATGGTGCTCGCTAGCTTTATACTTTCAATACTATACAATGTTGTAGGTATTTCATTTGCCGTACAAGGCAAACTTTCTCCGCTGGTTGCTGCTATATTAATGCCTGCCAGTAGCATCAGTATTGTGTTGTTTGTAACCCTGCTTAGTAGTATGGTTGCTAAACGCAATGGGTTGTTAAGATAACATCCTTCCACTGTCCTTCTTTGTAACAATTCCAGCCATCATTGATCTCCTTATCAATCGAATCGGTGGTCAACATCGTCCTGATTTCAATCATATTTTATATTGACTGCTATCATTTTTTACCCTTCTGTATGCTGTTAATTTTGACGAAATAAATCAAAACATCATGAGTGCATTCTTCATATTAATCGGTATCAGTTTAATGGTAGCGGGTTCCTTTTTAGCTGCCTTCATTTGGAGTGTACGGAATGGGCAATATGAGGATGATTATACGCCTTCTATTAGAATGCTTTTTGATGCACCCGCCAAAGAAAAAACTACAGAAACCAACAGCTAACCAAATCAATTTATACAATGCAGGTAGAGAAATTTTACTACGACAACAGAACGGTTAAGAATTTTACTTACGCCACCATCTTTTGGGGGGTTATTGGTATGACTGTCGGCTTGTATGCAGCCCTTCAACTGGTTTTTCCGCAGTTGAATGTCACCCAGTATGGTTCTTTCGGAAGACTGAGACCATTGCATACCAATGCGGTTATTTTTGCATTTGTGGGCAATGGTATTTTTATGGGGGTCTATTACTCTCTTCAACGACTGCTGAAAGCAAGGATGTACAGCGATTTGCTCAGTAAAATACACTTTTGGGGCTGGCAGCTCATTATCGTAGCAGCAGCCATCAGTTTGCCTCTCGGTCTTACTACCGGTAAGGAGTATGCGGAATTAGAGTGGCCGATCGATATTGCAATTACGTTGATATGGGTAGTATTTGGTTGGAACATGTTTGGAACCATTTTGAAAAGAAGAGAAAAGCATTTGTACGTTGCTATCTGGTTTTACATTGCCACCTTGGTAACCGTTGCGGTGTTACATATCGTGAATTCATTCGAACTTCCTATTAGTTTTTTCAAGAGCTATAGTTGGTACGCAGGTGTTCAAGATGCGTTGGTACAATGGTGGTATGGTCACAATGCAGTGGCATTTTTTCTTACTACCCCTTACCTGGGTTTGATGTATTATTTTTTGCCGAAGGCTGCTAACAGACCAGTGTATTCTTACCGGTTATCTATCATTCACTTTTGGTCGCTTATCTTTCTTTATATATGGGCTGGTCCTCACCATCTTTTATACACCGCTTTGCCTAACTGGGCACAATCGCTCGGTGTTGTATTTTCCGTGATGCTGATTTTTCCCAGCTGGGGCGGAATGATCAATGGCTTGCTTACCCTACGTGGTGCATGGGATCGGGTGAGGGACGATGTTGTTTTAAAATTTATGGTGGTGGCAGTGACCGCTTATGGCATGGCCACTTTTGAAGGGCCCATGTTATCGCTTAAAAATGTAAGTGCTATTGCGCATTACACCGATTGGATCGTAGCACACGTACATGTGGGAGCATTGGGTTGGAACGGTATGCTCACTTTCGGTATCATTTATTGGTTGATTCCAAGAATTTTTAAAACAAATTTGTTTTCAAAAAAACTGGCTAGTGCACATTTTTGGTTGGGAACGCTGGGTATCATTTTTTACGCAGTACCGTTGTACTGGGCAGGGTTTACCCAAAGTAGTATGTGGAAACAATTTACCGAAAGTGGTCAACTAAAATATTCATTCCTCGAAACGGTTACCTATCTCAAACCGTTTTATGCCATGCGGTCGTTGGGTGGTTTGCTCTACGTAGTGGGTGTTTTGATAATGGTGTACAATGTATACAAAACTGTAAAAGCGGGTAAATTGGTAGCCAATGAAGAAGCAGAAGCAGCCCCGCTAGAAAAACATATTACCAAATCAGGCGAACATTGGCACAGCAAAATTGAACGCAAGCCTTTACAAATGATGCTGTTCAGTTTGATCGTTATTTTGATCGGTGGTGCAATTGAAATCATTCCTACTTTTTTAATAAAATCAAACGTTCCCACAATCAGCAGTGTAAAACCTTATACGCCATTAGAGTTGCAGGGAAGAGACATTTACGTACGAGAGGGCTGTTATACCTGTCACTCACAAATGATACGCCCTTTCAGAAGTGAAACGGAGCGTTATGGCGAATACTCCAAAGCCGGGGAATTTGTGTACGATCATCCTTTCCAGTGGGGTAGTAAAAGAACCGGACCAGATCTGGCACGGGAAGGAACTGGTAATCTTAAAAAAACGGATGGCTGGCATTTCCGCCATTTTCGTGAACCAGGTTCAATGAGTGAAGGGTCCATTATGCCAGCTTATGCATTTATGCTTACGCAGGAATTGGACACCAGCAATACCGCTGCAAAAATCAAAGCCATGCGCACCTTGGGTGTTCCCTACGAAAAAGGATTTGAATACAAAGCCAACGCTCACTTATTGGAGCAAGCGAATGGGATCGTTAAAAATCTTAAAAACGACAGTATCCGTATTTCTCCTACCAAAGAAGTGATCGCAATGATTGCCTATATGCAAAGAATGGGTGCTGATATTAATAAACAAAATCAACCATAAGTCATGTTTAAATTCATTAAGAAATATGCGGAAACGATGGAGCATGCTTCCATCTATCCGATGATTTCGCTGCTGATCTTTTTTATCTTTTTCGTTGTACTACTGGTATATGTGAAAAAGATGGATAAAAAATCTGTACAAATTTTATCGAATATTCCGCTCGATGTGAACGAAGAACAAAATACTCAACCAATCTAAATTGTACGTTATGCGATTTACAAAAATGCTGTTTATACTTTTCTCCTGTACGTTTTTTACAGCCAGTCATTTGGTTGCCCAGAATGCTGAACCAGTAAAGGAAGTGCAGTCTACCGGAAATCTACTGGCATACGTAATGATTGCGGTAGCATTCCTATTGGCATTTGTTATTTGGGGAATGGGAAATGTGCTGTTGGTGTTGATACGGCAGGTATTAGACAAACAAAAAGGCAATGCTGCAGGCATTTTAACCTTCGCCTTTTTAATCGGGTTTTCATTCATCGGAATACCAACCAATGCACAGGATGCAGGCGAAGTATTAGTAAAAGAAGTACCCAATTACGGGGGCTTAGATGGTACTTCCTTTTGGATATTGGTGGCTACCATCGCCACTGAAATAATGACTATCCTTTTTTTACTATTCTTTATCAAACGAATTCAGCAGGAATTAATGCCGGTTAAAGTAGCTAGCACCTCTTCCTTTCCTGCATGGTGGGCCAAAATCGATAAAAAACTATTTACGAAAGCTGTTCCCGTTGAAAAAGAAGCCGATGTAATGTTAGATCACAACTACGACGGTATCCGCGAATTAGACAACGCATTACCACCCTGGTGGAAATGGGGTTTTGTGATCACCATCTTTTTTTCTTTTTTCTATTTGTTCCATTTTCACGTGATGGGCTCCGGTAAAAATCCTACAGAAGAATACTTGGCAGAATTGAAAAAAGCTGATGTTGAACTGAAAGCATTTGCTGCTAAAAATAAAGATAAAATCGATGAAGATAATATTGTGATGGCTGATGAAAGCAGTATTGCTCAGGGTAAAGAAATATACCAGCAAGTATGCTGGGCCTGCCACGGAAAAGAAGGGGAGGGCGGTACAGGTCCCAACCTGACCGACGAATATTGGGTTCACAAAGGGTCTTTGAATGATATTTACCGTTCAATAAAATTGGGTTATCCAGACAAAGGAATGCAATCCTGGGAAAAATCATATTCGCCCAAACAGATGAGTAACCTTACTAGTTACATTGAAACTTTTAAGGGAACCAAACCTGCCAATCCTAAACCAGCGCAAGGTGATTTGTACGTAGCAGTTGAAACAGCAGTAACAGACAGTATTAAAAAATAGGCAAAATATTTGCTCCTTTACAATGACTCAACCAGAAACAAGCACTCAAGCATCCCAGTTATTCAGAGACTCGGTAGCTACCATCAGTAAAGAGGGGAAACGCAATTTTATATACCCTAAAAAGCCGAAGGGTAAATTTTATAATAAGCGGACCTTATTCAGTATTTTTTACCTGGTTGTTTTTTTTACATTGCCATTCATCAAAGTACATGGGGAACCCCTGCTGATGTTCAATATCCTGGAACGTAAGTTCATCATCTTTGGAATGATATTTTGGCCACAGGATTTTTTCATTTTTGCAATTGGGCTCATCACTTTCATTGTATTTGTTATTCTTTTTACGGTCGTGTTCGGACGTATTTTTTGTGGTTGGGCCTGCCCACAAACCATTTTTATGGAAATGGTTTTTCGGAAAATCGAATATTGGATTGATGGTGATTCCGCTCAGCAAAAACAACTACATGCCATGCCATGGAATGGGGAGAAGATCAGAAAGCGTCTGCTGAAGTTTGTGCTGTTTTTTTCATTATCATTCCTGATTGCTAATTTTTTTCTGGCTTATCTGATCAGCATGGATCAATTGCTGAATTACATTACTCATCCTGCCCAAAATGTAGGTACGTTGTTGTCCTTGACTTTGTTTACAACGGTATTCTTTTTCGTTTATTGGTGGTTTCGGGAACAAGCCTGTATTGTGGTATGCCCCTACGGCAGGCTGCAAGGAGTTTTGTTAGACAAGAATTCGATTGTAGTGGCCTACGATTATATTAGGGGGGAACCAAGGGGTAAATTATCAAGAAAAGACAACCCAAAAATAAAAGATGATCACAATTGTAAATGTACCGACTGTAAAGGCGGCGGATGTAAAGACGTTTTAAAAAAATTGGACGCAGTGCAGCCAGTAGCGGTGAAAAACGGCGATTGCATCGATTGTTTTGCTTGTGTGCGTGTATGCCCTACCGGTATCGACATCAGAAACGGAACCCAATTAGAATGTGTGAACTGTACTGCGTGTATGGATGCCTGTGATGCTATCATGACCAGTATTAAGAAGCCGGAGGGTCTGATCAGGTATGCGTCTGAAAACAGTGTTAAAGAGGGAGTGCAATTGAAGTTTACCCGACGCATCAAAGCCTATTCAGCAGTATTGTTATTGTTGATATCACTACTGATATTTTTATTGGCCAGTAGAACCGATCTCGATGCGCGCCTCATGCGAACATCAGGGATGACTTTTACCGCTATGCCAGATGGAAGAATCGGTAATCTCTATACCCTCAAATTAGTAAATAAAACACATGAGGATATCCCATTCTTGCTTCAATTAGAAGGTATGAAAGGGGAGATTAGGTTAATAGGCAATCAGCAAACACTGGTAAAAAAGGAAGATTACAGCACGCTACAATTTTTTGTGATACTGCAACGTGATCAGGTGAAAAGTTGGAAAACGCCTATCCATATTGGATTGTACGAGGGAAACAAAAAAATAAAAAGTATTGAGATCAATTTTTTAGGGCCTGAAGTGTACGAATAATACGCCAGCCCAATTAAATTGATATTGCTCAAATTGTACAAGCATTTATTTAAAATAATTAACGATGAACTGGGGATATAAAATCATTTTTGTGTATGCAATTTTCGTTGCCGGCATTGTGTTTATGGTAGTAAAGTCCTCCTCTCAAAATGTAGATCTGGTTCGTCCCGATTACTACGAAGAGGAACTGAAATACCAGGAAACCATTGACGCTACCCACCGTGCCAATGCACTAAGTAAGAAGTTGCAGCTCAAAGTAAACAACGATACCCTGCAAATTTCTTTTCCGAAAGAAATGGCCTCTGAAGCTTTTAAAGCCAATGTTTGGTTGTATTGTATTGCAGATGTGAAAAAAGATGTGAATCAACTTTATACAACCTCAAGTGGTTGGCTTAGCATCTCTTTGCCTAAAGCTAACAAAGGATTACACGATGTAAAAGTGAGTTGGGCGTTCAATGGACTGACTTACTATTTCGAACAAAAATTATTTATTCAATGACGGCACTGTTGCTGACAGCGCTCGTGATGGGCGCATTGGGAAGTTTGCATTGCATCGGGATGTGCGGCCCGTTGGCACTGGCTTTACCTGTGCTATCACCACATCCTTTAGCCAAGCTGGGTGCGGGTTTGCTGTACAATGTGGGGAGGGTTACCACTTATGCCATATTGGGAGCCTTGCTTGGTTTGATGGGTGCCTCTTTTGCATTGGTGGGTTTTCAACAGGCCCTGAGCATCATCGTAGGCGGATTAATGCTCCTGTTTTTATTTCTGCCCGGTTCTTTTTCTTTCAAAAAAAGCGGCGCCCATTCACAACGTTTTTTTGGAACCATTCGCAATGTACTGGGGAAGTTATTTGTCAAGAAAAATTATTTATCCATTTATTTAATCGGATTATTGAATGGGTTGTTGCCCTGTGGGTTGGTGTACATAGCTATTGCTGGTGCTGTTACAACTGGGTCAGTATTGTACAGTAGTTTATTTATGGCTGCTTTTGGATTAGGTACTTTACCTGTGATGTGGGCGGTGGCATTTTTTGGTGGATTTGCAACAGCGAAAGCAAGGCTGTTGATTAAAAAAGCTTATCCGTATATGGTATTTGTAATGGCATGTTTACTAATTATTCGTGGTTTAGATTTGAATATCCCTTATCTCAGCCCACATTTTGAAACAGGAGCACACCATACAGTATCGGAAATCAATTGTCATCCTAATAGATAATTCTTTCAATGATTGTTACCATGAGTAAAATAAAAATTTCGGAGACGGACCAGTTTTTGCACGAAGTGCAAACATGGGGCCGTTCGCTGGATTTTTATAAACAAGAGAATACTTATTTAAAGACCCGGTTGTCTCAAGTGCTAGACAATAACTCCGGTAAAACTTTTGTGGCTTTTGCAGAACAATACAATTCCAGGTTTTTGTTCATGGATGATTACATTAAAGATTTAAAAACAGATTTGAAATTGCAGATGAATATGCTGAGAGATTATATTTTGGGCAATCAAACGCAACAAAGACCCTTAGAAAATCTGCAAAAAAAATTACGAACTGAAATGGTGAATTTCGAGAAAAATGTAACATCCCTCAAACACGATTTTAACCAGCAACTGGCTACTTATCTCGATCTTAGTTGATCATAGCGTTGAGTTTCTGTTCACTCAAAATGGTGATTTTACTGCCATTGATCTCAATCAACTTTTCGTTTTTAAAATCGCTCAGTGTTCTGATCAGAGATTCTGTAGCCGTACCTGCTATATTGGCCAAATCTTCTCTTGACAAGTGAATACTGAAAAGCGCTTCGTCTTTTTTGCGGTATTTGTTTAACAAGACAACCAAAGCGTTGGCTACTCTTTTTCGCAACGAATTGTAAGCAATATCTAACAGTTGCCTCTCTTTATCGCGAATGTTTTTCGCTAATATTTGGATGATCTTTTTGGTGGCGATCGGGTTATAGTTTAATATTTTTTCCAGGTCTTCCACGGGTATCTCTGCAACTACGCAATCGTCAATCGCTTCGGCAGTTTCCTTGTACGTTCCCCCTTCCAGCAAGGCGATGTATCCTAAAAAGTCTCCTTCCGAGTACAACCCAATCGTGAGCCCTTTGCCATCATCGTTGCTAATGTATGTTTTAACTTTTCCCGATTTGACGTAAAAAAGTTTTTGCGGGTGGTTGCCGCGATTGTAAATGATCTGCTTCTTTCGATAGGTATTCTCGGGTCTGTTCTCTGTTAAATGTTCCAGTGCATCGTTGCCTTTAAAAGCTTCCATGATGTCCTTGATGCCGTTTTCGTCTGACGTAAAGTGCTGTAGTGCCAAGGCAGATTTTTTCATTCTGCTGTCGATGGCATTCAGTAATTCAATATCAGTAAAGGGTTTGCTGATGTAATCATCTGCTCCCATCTCCATTCCTTTTCTAAAATCATTTCTTTCTGATTTAGCTGTCAAAAAGATAAAAGGTATGTTATTTAGTTCTGGATTTTTGTGAATAAGGTGAAGTACGCCGTATCCATCCAATACAGGCATCATAATGTCGCAAATGATGAGATCTGGTTTTTTCCCCAATGCCTTTTCTATCCCTTCCTTTCCATTGGAGGCGGCAGTAACGGCATAATTTGCAAGCTCCAGTATTTCGGCAGTGTTCTCTCTAATTTCGTTGTTGTCTTCTATCAACAGAATGTGCTTCTTCATCATTATTACAGTTGCTGGTTTATCGGAAACTCAATGGTAAAGGTAGTGCCTTTTTCAAGTTCACTCTTAAACCCAATAGTTCCATTCATAAGCTCGATGTATTTACTTATAATATGCAGTCCAAGTCCCGTTCCTTGGATATTGGTTACGTTACTTGCACGAAAAAATCTTTCAAATAAATGTTCTTGGTCTTTAGTGGCGATACCAATACCGTTGTCTTCAACTTTTAAAGAAAAGCCGTTTGTGTCTACCAACGACTGCACAGAAATAATTCCTTTTTCGTTGCTGAATTTTACGGCGTTGCTCAACAGGTTTAAACAAATATTTCTGAACAGGCTCATATCAAGGTTAAACCATTCAACACCCTGGTGTGAGTAAAGGATTTGTTGACCGCCTTTTGCATTGCCTTGCATTTCAGCAACCAGTATTTCTACAAATTCTTTGATATTAAAATGGGTATACCGTACTTCAATTTTTCCGTCTTCAATTTTTCCGATCGATAAAAACTCATTTAAAATATCGGTGAGGTTACTTACAGATCCTTTGATGCGCTGGATATGTTTGTCGCGTTTCTCTTGCTCCTCTGTTTCTGTGTATTTCGCCAATAAAGAAGCAGAAGAAAGGATGGTGCTCAAGGGGGTACGAAATTCATGTGAGGCCATCGAAACAAACCTGCTTTTTAGATCGCCCAGTTCTTTTTCTTTGCTCAAAGCTTTGGTGAGCTCATCTCTGGAAGCTTCTATTTGATTCAATGCATCTTGTAATTGTCCGGTTCGAACACTTACTTTTTCTTCTAATGCATCGTTGAGTCCTTCGATGGTATGATTGGTTTTTTCCAGCAATTCTTTTTGGTCAGTCACAGATTTTTCAATCTCCTTTCTTTTTGTAATATCCACCACAAAAGCAATCATATGCATGCCCTCCTTACTCGCGTAGTTACTCAAACTAACTTCTACAGGGAATTCAGACCCATCTTTTTTCCTGGCAAATAAGTCTCTGCCAACACCCATGGTGCGCTTCTCCGGATTTTTACTGTAATTTTCGCGGTGTACTTGGTGCGCTTTTTCATAGCGTGCAGGGATCAATACCTCAATTGATTGGTCAATCAGATCCGAGATATGACCGTAACCAAACTGCCCTAGCAAAAACTGGTTCACCATCATGATGACGCCATTAGCGTCAGTTACCACAATACCCATAGAGGCGTACTCAAATAATGCAGCAAATTTATTCTCCTCATCTTTTAAAAAATTCTCCATTACTCCAAACCGTTAGTTTAATGTAAATTAACCAATTCTTTCTTTGATTCCCAATTTAATAGAATCGGCCTTTCTAACAGGTTATCTCATTTTGAATAGGTTGCGACATTCCATTATTTACCAAAGAGTTTTCGATTTCTGTATTTATTGAACCTACTTTTATGGATGTTAATCACATTTTTTTCACAAACAGCGGTTTGCCAGAATGGCCTCTTTTTAAAACAGTATTTTTACGGTACTTAAAAGTTGCCAAAATGTTCAGATTTTACAAAACAACATCACTCGCAAGCATGCTAGGCCTTCTTTTCAGTGGAACAACGGCGTTTTGTCAAAACAGCTACGTGCCTCAGTTCAAAAAATCTTCTTTGTATGCCGGGATCGAGGTGGGATCAAAAGGGGTTAAAATGACCATTTTGGAAGTTGCTAAAAATGAGCAAACAACAGGCACTTTTAATACCGTAAAAGACACCTCCGTTAACACCGATTTTATCAGTTTTACCGATAAAAACTTTATGAATACGGTGGATGCTTTTGCTGGGCTGTACGTATATGCAAAAAAAGTGTACGAAATCATTCCTGCTAACATCTTCACTGTTATAAGCAGTGGGGTAGTAGGTCAGGCAGAAAAAGACGGTAAACAAAGTATGGTTCAGGCATTGGCAGATTCTTTCCGAATGCTCATCAAAGAACCAAATCGCACGGTATCGCTGATTGACGTTACAGAAGAAGCGAGGTTGTCTCACCTTGGCATCGTTCCCGCCAATAAACGTTACGTTACCTTCCTTATCGATATCGGCAGCGGAAATACGAAAGGCGGTTATTTCCCCAATGGCAATACCAAAGATCTTAAACTGTTTCAGCTGAGTTGGGGTACCAAAAGCGTGGCGAATGGTACTGAAAAAAGAATGACGGATGACAACAGTTTGGCCAATTTTAAAAAGCAATTGTACCGGGTTTTAGAAGGTACTCCTGATACCGAAATTACCTATGCAGTTAACGTGAGCGGCGCTTACAACATGAGCGATAATATTGCTTTTAGTGGTGGCATTGCCTGGAGCGTAGCAACACTGATTCATCCCGAAATGATCGATAACCCGGTGGTGCCAGTTACTTACGATGAGGTTGAAAAATTTAGTCAGCGATTGTACGAAAACTACCCGGCTTACAATGCAGCAGTGATTGTTTCCAAGTTAGAAGATAAAAGTGTAAACGCCACTGCAATAGCCACCGAGGTAAAAAGGGTACAAAAAGTGTTTGATCAAAAATCATTAATGGCTGGTACCGGACTACTGCTGAAAATTATGCGTCAATTTGAGGGAGTGTACGAGAAAAAACAATTTTACCTGGTTAAAAATGGTCAGGTAGGATGGATATCTGCTTATGTTGATCAGAACATTAGACAATAGTTCACCTAACCCCCTACATGAAAGATTCTAAGATTTCTTTATTGGTTCTGGCGTCGCTGGCCATGTTGTTACTGGCTTTTGTTGTATTATTTGTGTGGGGCTTTTCGTTTTACAAACAAAGTATCAAACAAACCATGCCGGCCACTATAGTGGTTAAAGATTCCTCTTCCATTACCTCCGATATCCGCGACTCGCTGCAAAAAGTGTACACGTCTGCCATCAATCAATTATATGCCCAGTTGGATAGTACTCAAATCAATTCCAATGCAGTGGCAGCAGATATGGATCAAAAATTAAAAGAATTTTACGGTCTAAGGGATGAGATTAATGTTTTGTTGCAAAAAAATCCATCTACGACAAATCTTGCATCTGCTAAAATAAAAATTTCGGAACTGCAACAAAGGTTAGACGAATGGCGCAATAGATATGCAGACGTGTCTGCTGAAAATAAACGGCTGAGCGAACTACTCAAAAAGATGGCTGATCCGAAGGCAAATGAAGGTTTAAATACTTCACCTGATGGTTCGAACCCTGTAATTGTAAATACAGAAATAAGTAAAACTGCTGTGGATGGAATTACGGTAACAGACATGCAAGTGAAAGCTGTGATGCAATTGGAGGATAAAGAAAAAGAAACCATAGAGGCATTGCAAACAGATCTACTGCGGATTTCATTGAATGTACGCACCAATCAGTCTTCTTCGATCGGTGAAGAATTGTTTGTGGTATTGCTTCAGCCAGATGGAAAACTAATGAAACAGTCTGATTGGGAAACGGGTATTTTTCAAACCAAACAAGGGCGCAAAATGTATTCCTATAAATTGCGATTTGATACCGAAGCTGGTCAAACAAAAAAAATGGGTTTTAGCATGCCAGCCATTCGCTATCAAAAAGGTAATTACAGCATGCAAGTGTATCATAACGGGGTGTTGGTTGCTAAAATGAATAAAAAACTCTCCTGATAAAGTATGCAACTGGCGCTTCATATATTTTTACATGTCGTTTTCCCTTTACTGGTTGCGTTTGTTTTTTTTCGAAAAAAATACGGAAAAGTGTACCTTGTTTTTATGCTTACCATGCTGGTTGATCTGGATCATTTGCTGGCCAGTCCCATTTATGAAGCGGGACGATGCAGCATCAACTTTCACCCACTTCACAGTTACTGGGCCATCGGATTTTATATTTTCTTGCTGTTTCCTCTTTCCACCAGATGGGTGGCCATTGGTTTATTGATGCACATGGGTACTGATGCTATCGATTGTTACCTAAACAGGACAGGGGGTTTATAATTACCAAAAGCTGGTGAAAGTTCTGATTGTACCTGACTTTCATCAGCTATTAAATATCTTGAGTTAAATATTTTTATACGTTAGCTGCCATTCGTTATCAATAAAGTCCGCCACTAAATACTCATCTCGAAAAACCAAAATTTGTTTTCTTATAACCTGGGATCGATCATTAAGGAGAAGGAATGTTTTGGTAGTAGCGGTTTTGATGCTAAAAGACGTAGCACTATTTTGCTGTGTGGGGTACTATAATTTTACTTTTGTAACTTTTGTCACCATATCCATCAAAGAGTAAATACATCTTTGCTTTCATTAAAAAAAAGAATATGGAAATAGCTGGTTTTATTTTAGCTGCAGTCGTTGGTATTTCTTTAGGGCTGATTGGAAGCGGAGGTTCGATCCTGACGGTACCCATATTAGTGTACGTAATGGGGGTTGATCCTGTTTTGGCCACCGCCTATTCATTGTTTATCGTGGGCACTACTGCCTTGGTAGGTGGTGTGCAAAGTGCCATGCATAAACGAGTTGATTTTAAAACGGTCTTAATATTTGGTATTCCATCTATAATTGCAGTGTACGCCACCAGAATGTGGCTGGTACCTTTTATCCCGCAAAAATTATTTAGTATAGGAACATTAGCCATCACCAAGCCAATCGCCCTGATGTTGTTATTTGCAGTGGTAATGATAGTAGCGTCTGTGAGCATGATCAGGCCAAATAAAACACCTTCAGTTTCAGAAAATGAACCCATGCAGTATAATTATCCAATGATCTTATTAGAAGGAGCTGTCGTAGGAATATTAACAGGATTGGTAGGCGCAGGCGGCGGATTTTTAATTATCCCCGCGTTGGTATTATTGGCAAAAATGCCCATGAAACTCGCAGTAGGTACCTCCCTTTTTATCATCGCTGCAAAATCACTGATTGGGTTTACGGGCGACTTACAAGGTAGTGAGGTCATAGACTGGAAATTATTAGGCATATTTACAGGTGCTGCTGTTATGGGCATCTTCTTTGGAATTATGTTGTCTAAAAAAATTCCCGGCGACAAACTTAAAAAGGCATTCGGATGGTTTGTATTGATGATGGGCATCTATATTGTCGTAAAAGAATTGTTTTTTCCGGGCAGCGGAGGCCATTGATCAGGTAACGATCCTTTCAAAGTAACAAAAGTTACTAAATACGTACTTCATTCTATGCAAATTTGCATTAGTCATTTAAAGAACAAATAAAATATATCATTATGTTTTTCCAACACGTTTACGACAAAAGCCTTGCACAGGCGAGTTATTTTATCGGTTGCCAAAAGGCAGGCGTAGCTGCGGTGATCGATGCAAAAAGAGATGTAGATACTTACCTTGAAATTGCAAAAGCCAATAACTTGAAAATCACGCATATTTTCGAAACCCATATCCATGCTGATTTTTTAGCAGGTTCCAGAGAGTTGGCTGCATTAACCGGTGCGGAAATGTATCTCTCCGACGAAGGCGGAGAAGGTTGGGAATATGAATTTCCACACCATGGTTTAAAAGATGGTGCAAAAGTGCAGTTGGGTAATCTCACTTTCGAAGTGCTACACACACCTGGGCACACGCCTGAAAGCATTAGTTTTTTGTTGACCGATAATCCTGCTTCGAAAGAGCCAGTGATGTTGTTTACCGGCGACTTTGTTTTTGTAGGGGATGTTGGCAGGCCCGATTTGCTGGAGAAAGCAGCGGGTGTGATGGGTACCGCAGATGCAGGTGCTTTGGAAATGTTCTCGTCTATCAATCGTTTTGCATCACTGCCTGATTACATCCAGGTATGGCCAGGTCATGGTGCCGGATCAGCTTGTGGCAAGGCATTGGGGGCAGTGCCTAGTACGACTGTCGGGTACGAAAAAATAAGAAACTGGGCTCTGCAATACAAAGATGATCAAGCGGGTTTTGTAAAATACTTGTTGGAAGATCAACCAGAACCACCCAAGTATTTTGCGATGATGAAGAAGTTGAATAAAGTAGATAGACCCTTGCTAACCGCAGTTCCTACATTGCCACTGTTAACTGCCGGGGCATTACAATCGGCCATGGCGAAAGGAATAAAATTAATAGATACCAGGCTGAAAAATGATTTTGCTCAGGGATTTATTCCAGAAAGCATCAACATACAAGGCAACAATTCTTTCTCTACCTGGGCCGGATGGTTTTTAAAATACGATGAACCTTTTATTTTATTAGCAGATGAAAGCCAGTTGGATGATCTCACCAGAAAATTAATGCGAATCGGATTAGATAATATCATGGGATATATTCCATCTACTGCAATTTTCACTGCTACCGGTGGAACCCTTGAAAAAGTACCCGTCATTGATTTACAAACAACCAAAGAAATGATGAAAGACCCTGACGTAGAAGTAATAGATCTGAGAGGTGCTGCAGAGTTCAATGCTGGTCATATGGCCCATGCAAAAAATGTATTTGTGGGTACTTTGCCCGCCCATTTAGAGGAGGTGCCTAAAGATAAAAAGGTCATCATCCATTGTCAGAGCGGTGATAGAGCTGCCATTGCTTATTCAATTTTAGCAAAAAATGGATACAGAAATGTATTTAATTTTTCCGGCGGAATCAACGAGTGGGTAAACAGCGGCGAACCAGTTTTGTCATGATTGTTGTGGGGTTTATATAGAATAAAGACAGTTGTAATGGCTGTCTTTTTTCATCTATTTTAAAGTTCACTTTAGTTTCTGATGAAGTATAGGAGAAAGAAGCAAATAACAAGGAAAAAAGGTAGTGATATACGCTCAAAAAAGGGTTGCGAACAACGTTAATAAATCAATCCTTCCTTTGTAACCTTTGTTACCCAATTGGGCTTTGCTAAGTGGTATTTTTGGTTGGTTAAGTTGAACACTCAGACTTTTCGAATAACTTTTAAAACCTGATAATGATGAAACAGACAATTTTTAGCAACTGGAATTTTTTAAGGGCCATGCGACTGCTAATAGGATTAGGTATTTTAGCGCAAGCCGTTGTGGCGAAAGACTGGTTGTTTGGTTTAGCAGGTATTTTTTTTACTGCCATGCCACTACTCAATGTGGGTTGTTGTGGCGTAAACGGCTGTGCAACACCGGTAAATAAAAAAACGAACAACAAAGAAATTAGTTATGAAGAAGTGGTTTAAAAGCAATGTTTTGTACCTGATCGGCGCCATACTGGGTGCCGCAGCTGGGTATGTTTATTGGATGCAGGTAGGCTGCTTGTCTGGAACCTGTGCCATCACTTCCAAACCACTCAACAGTACACTCTACGGTGCCGTGATGGGAGCTTTACTCCTGGGAATTTTTAAGAAAGACCGTGTAAAACAACCCAACATTGAAAACCAAAAAAATAGTACATCATGACCTTCAACGAAATGATACAATCTGACAAACCAGTACTGGTTGATTTTCATGCTACCTGGTGTGGACCTTGTAAAATGATGTCGCCGATATTAAAGGAAGTAAAAGACAGTATAGGAGATGCAGTATCGGTAATCAAGGTAGATGTTGACAAAAATCCCCAGGCGGCCTCAGCTTACCAAGTACAGGGAGTTCCTACTTTGATTTTGTTTAAAAAAGGTGCTCCGGTATGGCGTCAAAGTGGGGTAGTACCCAAGGCCAATCTTTTAAAAATATTACAACAATTCACCTCCTAAAATTTATACAATGAGCTTTTTTCAAAATTTATTTGGCAACAATAACAAAGAAGATTTGGGTGCATTAATCACCAATGGAGCATTTCTGGTAGATGTTAGAGAACCATCAGAGTTTGCAGGCGGTTCGGTGAAGGGGGCTGTAAATATTCCGTTGGGAAGTCTCCCGGCTAAAATTCAGCAATTTAAAAACAAAGAAACGGTGATCGTTTTTTGCAGGAGCGGCAACAGAAGTGGCCAGGCCAAAAGCTTTTTAGAGCAAAACGGAATTGCCCATGTTGTAAATGGAGGCACCTGGGAAAATGTGCAGCAGCATATTAAATAAAGCCACCAATCAAATTCATTAAATCGGATTCATGGAAAAGTTAAAAATACTTATACCTACTGATTTCTCTGTGCAAGCAGAATATGCTTACCTAATGGTAAAAAAATTAGCTAATAAAATTCCTGTTGAAGTTCATTTTGCACATGTTTTATCTGTACCGGATACCATCACGCTCAAAGCAGATGGAACTTTTGATACCTGTGGCGAAGTAGATATTCAATACCTGCAACAACAAAAAGAAATGGCTGATCGTCAACTGCAGAGTTTGGTTAGTATTGATGGGCCGCAAATACATACTCATTTATTGTTGGGAAAGATCACCGATGCTATCCTCGATTTTTCGCTGCGCCAACACATTGGTCTTATTGTGATAGGAACGAAGGGCGCTTGGGGAATAAAAGAAAAACTTTCCGGATCAGAAGCAGAAGCGATAGCTACCCGATCTACTGTTCCAGTACTTTCATTGATGTGCGACCGCTCTGATCTCGAGATCAACAACATCTTACTGGTGCACGATTTCAACAGCCAGCGTACGATGGATGTGTCTTTAGTGCAAAAACTATTGCAAGCTTTTAACAGCACACTACATCTGTTGCAATTTGTATCTGAGAATGATGACAAAGCGAAATCGGCCATCATCGAAAAAATGAACCAATGGGCCAAAAATCATCAGATACCCGCCTTTGAATGTCATGTATTAAATGACGTCAATATAGAGCAAGGGGTGGTTCACTTCAACCAAATGCATCCCATTGATGTGGTGACCATTGGCATACATGAGCAGCATGGTATCTTTAAACAGCATGCAGCCGAAGCCTTGATCCATCATTTATACAAACCCATTATTTCATTACGCTTACATTAATATTTTCTTAGTATGAAAGAAATTGTCACTCAAACATGGTCATGGTGGTTTTCAGGCGCTATGATCGCTTCTATCATGTTTTTCTTGTTATTTTTTGGTAAATCATTTGGTTTCTCCTCTAACCTGAGAACCATTTGTGCCGCCGCTGGTATGGGAAAAAAAACCAAGTTTTTTGATTTTAACTGGAAAAAACAAATCTGGAACCTCGTCTTTTTAGTAGGTGCTATCATCGGTGGTTTTATTGCAAAACAATTTTTATCTACCGACGTTCCTGTACTGATCTCTCCCGAAACTATCGCTGATCTTGGTAAACTTGGATTTGCTGCACCCAGCTCATTACAGCCCAGCGAACTCTTCGGGATAGATGCCATGTTATCTCTGAAAGGGTTGTTGATACTGGTTTTTGGCGGTTTGATGGTAGGTTTTGGATCACGCTACGCAGGAGGTTGCACTTCTGGTCACGCCATTAGTGGCTTGTCTGATTTGCAAGTACCTTCTTTGATCGCTGTGGTTGGTTTTTTTATCGGTGGACTGATCATGACATTTTTAATTTTCCCTTTAATTTTTTAAAAGTATGAAGTTTATAAAATTTTTAATTCTTGGAATTGTTTTCGGCATCGTGATGGCAAAATCAGAAGCCATTTCCTGGTTTAGGATTCAGGAAATGTTCCGATTTCAGGCATTTCACATGTATGGTATCATTGGAACTGCTGTGGTATTAGGTGTTATAGGTGTTGCCATGATCAAAAAATTCAGGATCAGAGATATCGACGGAAACCCCGTCGTATTTATGCCAAAAGATAAGTCGATAGTTCGCTATCTTTTAGGAGGAACCATATTCGGATTGGGTTGGGCGCTCAGCGGTGCTTGCCCCGGACCGATGGTCGTAAATATTGGGTATGGATTTATTTCAATGGCCATTGTATTCTTCTCTGCTATTGTTGGAACTTTTTTATACGGTGTTATCAAGGATAAATTACCTCATTAAAATTAATCTAAATTATGTTGGAGCAGCCTTCGCAAAATCAAGATCAATACAATGACAAGTTCATGAAGATCATCAATAAGTTGATGTTGATCATTGTAGTGTTATTAGTAGCGGTTATTGCGATGCCTGTTCTGGTATATCAATCTTTGCAACCTAATAAAAAAGAGGAAACTTCCACTAATTCACCTGCCATAACTGCATCTGAAGTAGCATCAACTGCCTCTTTATTTTGGAAACCTGTGGATGTAACAGCCATCGCCGATCAAGCAAAAAAAGATTTGGTGATGTACGGTAAAGACTTGATTGCCAGTACTGCAAAATATCTCGGACCGAATGGATCTGTTAGGAAAATTAGCAATGGGCTCAACTGTCAAAATTGTCATCTTCAAGCTGGTACAGCAGTGTTCGGAAATAATTATGGCTCCGTGGCTTCTTTGTATCCAAAATTTAGGGCAAGAAGTGGTAAGGAAGAAAATGTTTACAAAAGAGTAAATGATTGTTTCGAAAGAAGTTTAAATGGAAAAGCACTCGATACCAGCAGCAAGGAAATGCAGGCCATTGTTGCTTACATAAATTACATTGGTAGCAACGTTCCAAAAGGTAAAAAAGCAGAAGGATCCGGCTTGAAGGATCTGGCTTTTTTAGATAGAGCGGCCGATCCGGTGGCTGGCGAATTGATGTACACTGCCAAATGTCAGAGTTGTCACCAAGCTAATGGCGAAGGGATCCTGTTACCCGATAATACAGGATATGGCTACCCACCACTTTGGGGTAAACACAGTTTTAATGATGGCGCGGGTTTATACCGGATCAGTAATTTTGCAAAATATATTAAAATCAATATGCCGCAGGGTGCTTCAAATGAAAATCCTTTATTAGATGATAAGGAAGCCTGGGATATTGCAGCTTATGTTTTACTGAAAGACAGGCCTCATTTAAACACGAAAAAAGATTGGCCTGATTTTTCAAAAAAACCGATCGATCATCCTTTCGGACCTTATGCAGATTCGTTTCCTGAAATACAACACCGGCTTGGGCCATTTAAACCCATCATAGCCGCGCAGAAAAAAAAGTAACAAAATAAACAACTGAAATCGAAAAAAAAATATTCCATCAAATGTATTTATATGTCAGACAATCGAAGAGATTTTATCAAAAAAATTGGTAGTTTAAGTGGGGCCGGTTTACTCTCTGCTTCGCCTGTTTGGGCAGCAACAGCCAATTGGGAAAATACGATGACTCATTCAAATGAGCCTGATGACAAACCATTTATCATTACTATTTTACAAACCACGGATGTTCACTGTCAGGTACATCCGCACGATGAATTGTTTTGGGAAAATGAAAAAGCAGTTTTTCGCAAAACTGGCGGCTACGCTCATCTTGCTACTTATTTGGAGCAGGTCAGGAAAAAACATCCACATTCGTTTTTGATCGATACCGGCGACATGTTTCAGGGAAGTGAGCTTTCTGTAAAAACGACCGGGAAAGCCATGGTACCTATTTTAAATAGCCTGAATTATGATTTATACCTTCCCGGAAATTGGGAAGTTGTGTATTATAAAAAAGCGATGCAAACATTGCTAGGTACACTAGCCGCTCCTAAAGTTTGTGCCAACATGTATCACGATCCTGGAGATGGTAAAAAAGGAGAATTGATTTTTCCTCCTTACCATATTTGGAATGTCAAAGGCGTTAAAATTGGTTTTCTGGGATATACCGATCCGCTGGTCCCTTTACGCCAATCGCCTTTGTACAGTAAGGGCATTATTTACACAAAGCCGGAAGAAAATCTGGCATATTATGTAGATGTGCTCCGGAATCAGGAACAGTGTGCCTATGTGTTGGTTGTAGCGCATCTTGGGCTGTCGCAGCAAATTCATTTGGCCAATCAGCCGGAATGTGAAGGGGTAAATTACATCCTAGGTGGCGACACGCATGAAAGAGTTCGTAAACCCATTGTTTGCAAATATTCTAAAGTAGTAGAGCCTGGTGCATTTGGTTCATTTGTTGGAAGGCTTCAACTCACTATACAAAATGGGAAAGTAATCAAAGATGAATATGAATTGGATGAGGTGAGCCCAAAAAAGTACAAGGCTTCTAAAAAAATGAATCAACTCATTAAAGCAAACGAAGCACCCTTTGCAAAAGACATTTATGCAATAGCAGGATATAGTACCATTCCACTCTACAGGTACTTTGTGGTAGAGAATCCAATAGATACGATGATCTTAGATGCATTGAAATGGAAAATTCCTGCCATTGACATTGTGCTTTCGAACGGATTTAGATTTTGTCCTCCACGATCCACTCCAGACGATACTGGCAACATCCCCATCACAGAAGGTTTTATTTTTGATATGTTACCGGTAGATAGTAGGGTGAGAACCGCTGAAGTTACCGGCAAACAAATAAGCAACTGGCTCGAAAATGAACTCAACAACGTTTTTGCCAAAAATGCTTCTGAACGTTTTGGTGGCTGGGTCATTAAATTCAAAGGCATGAAAATTAAGTTCAACGCTTTTGGAAACAAAGGCGAAAGAGTGAAGTCTGTTACAGTTGCTGATGAACCATTGGATCAAAATAAACTGTATAAAATTTGTGCTTGCGAAAGAGAGGGAGATCCGGAAGATATGCTTTGCAGAATTCGCAATGTTCGCAATGCTGCGAATACAAAGTACACGCTCCATACAGTGATGAAAGATTATCTGTTGAATAACTCACCTGTAACCCCAACACCTCCACAAAATGCAGTGGTGCTGGATGCCCCGCAGGAACTACTCTCGCAAGTAACAGGCGTTGATTATACTTTTTACTGATAAAACATTTAACATGAAAAAAATACTGGTATTGTTTATTCATCTTTTATGGGTGAGTGTTGTTTTTGCACAAGAAAAATCTACTTCAGGTAAAGTCCACCAAATCGTGTTTCAATTATCTTCTGGTGATACGCTAGCCCACAAGGCGCTGATGAAACAATTGCAAAATATTATGACTGTTGCTCCTCAAACAAAAGTAGATGTGATCTGCCACGGGCCGGGTTTAAGCATGCTGGTATCCCAAGCTTCCATTGTGTCAGAAAAGATTACCAATTTGCAGCAACAGCACGCCATTCGATTTTATGCCTGTGAATTTTCGATGAAAGAACGGAAGGTTTCGAAAGAAAATATCATACCAGGAGTTGGCTCTGTACCGGCAGGAATTATCGCTATTGTTAGCAGACAGGAAGAGGGGTGGAGTTACATCAAAGCCGGATTTTAATTTTATTTAATCGTACATCAGCAATGAAAAAATGGATTTTTGCAGTATGGCTCTTTGGGGCGGTTACTGCCAATGCACAGCACCAGGAACTTTCCGAAAAAGTGAATATGTATAAGGGTAATAAAGAAGAATTAATGGATACCACTTCTTTATTGTCGGCTTTTAAAAGAGGACATTTTAATGGTCATTTTCGGTATTTTTTTATGAGCACCCAAAATGAGTCTGGCCTTACCGATTATTACGCCAATGCAGTTGGAGGAGGCTTAAGGTATGAAACTGCCAACTTCCACGGGTTCCGTTTTGCAGTGAGTGGCTTTTACACTTTTAATATCGGTTCATCCAATTTTGCGGAACTAGATGCTGTTACAGGTCAACCGAATCGTTACGAACTGGCTTTGTTTGATGTAGAAGATCCTGCGAATAAAAAAGACATTGATCGATTAGAAGAATTGTATATCAAATACGCGTATAAAAAATCGACCCTTACTTTAGGTCGTCAGTTGCTCAACACCCCATTTGTGAATTTACAGGATGGAAGAATGCGACCAACGGGTGTAGAAGGGTTTTGGTTAGAATCTGATCAGCTAAAAAAAACACATATTCAGGGAGGATGGTTGTATGCCATATCACCCAGAGGTAGTACTAAATGGTTCGATATCGGAAGGTCTATTGGTGTTTTTCCGGTAGGAGTAGATGATGACGGAAATAAATCTGGTTATAAGGAGCAAGTAAAAAGCAATGGTATTTTGATATTCGGCATTCAACATCAACTTCATAAAAATATTTCTGTTCAAGCATGGGACGTGTTGGTTAAGAATGTGATGAACACACAGCTATTACAAACCGACGTCGTTTTTCCAACAGTAAATCAAGGTCAGCTGTATGCAGCCGCTCAGTTGGTAGCACAGCAAGCGATCAAAAACGGAGGTAATCCTGATCCTTCTAAAACTTACATCAACAAAGGAACTACTTCGCTGAGTTTTGGTGCTAAGGCAGGGTATAAAAAAAAGCGCATAGATGCCAGCATCCAATATAACAGAATAACAGCACAAGGGCGCTACCTGATGCCTAGAGAGTGGGGTAGAGAACCTTTCTTTACCTTCCTGCCAAGAGAACGAAATGAAGGCGCGGGTGATATGCATGCAGTGGTTCTTAAATTCACGTACAACCTGCCTGAAAATCGAATTAAAACTTCGATAGCGGGCGGCTATTTTGATATGCCAGATGTGCTGAATTACCGAATGAATAAATACGGCCTGCCATCTTATACTCAGCTGAATACAGATATTAGGTACGAATTTGATGGCATGATGAAAGGACTGGAAGCACAGTTTTTATGGGTGGTAAAGGGAAAAGTTGGAGAAACATACCATAATAAAAGATATGAATTCAACAAAGTGAATATGAGTAACTTTAACTTTGTTTTGAATTATCATTTCTAATGTAAGGGTATGAATTTGCTGCATAATTTTAAAGATATTTTTGAACCGGCACTGTTGGAAGAAATGCTCGAAGTGGGCGAATTAAATTCTTTCAAAGAAGGGGAAATAGTGATGGATTACGGTAAATACATTCGTATGATGCCCATCGTACTCAAGGGTACCCTTAAAGTGTTAAGGATGGACGAGAGCCGCAATGAAATTTTGCTGTACTACTTATCCAGCAACGAAAGTTGTTCTATGGCGTATAGCTGTTGTTTGGAGGCTAAAAAAAGTGAGATCAAAGCCATTGCTGAAGACGATGTTGAAATACTCGGTATCCCTCATGAAAAATTGGATGAATGGATCTGTAAATATCCTACCTGGAAAAACTATATCATGCGCAGTTTCAATGATCGATTTTTAGAACTTCTAAAATCGATTGAAAGCATCGCTTTTCACAAACTCGACGAACGCCTGGTAGCTTATTTAAAAGAAAAACAACGCCATACCGGATCAAGTGTGATCAAAGCTTCTCATTACCTCATTGCTGATGAGCTGGCCACTTCAAGAGTAGTCATATCGCGATTGTTAAAGCAATTGGAGAATAATAAGAGAATCATTTTATACCGAAATGAGATCAAGCTTTTACCTTCTTTTGAGTTGATTGTCTAGTAAAAAATACTGTTTATTTATTATTTCAATGCTGCATATTCCTTCATGTATTCGAAAGGAGGCGTAATATTTCCGGCAAGCACAATGGTTGCATGACTGATCATCTCGCTACTGCCAGCTATCAGGTCTGCCAATACATGTTTGATCAATTGTTCTCCAAAATACCTGCTGGCATCTCTCGGCAATTCGTTGGGCAAATTGCCTACCGCCATCACGTCTACGGTGTTTTTTAAATATGGAGCTGTTTTTTCGAAGCTGGTTTTATTTACTCCATACACAGGATCTGCAATGGTAGAATCGCCCATGTTACATGGTATCGAGCCATTTTTATCATCCGTAACATCTGCAATAGTTTGGATGTTAAAATGAGGAGAGGCGATATCTTCCAATTCAAACAGTCTGGGAATCCCGGGTTCCCAGTAAACCCCATTCATTAGTATATCAGTGTGAGGCAGGTAATCTTTGAACAGGCATTTGTACAAGTTGGGGTGTCTATGAAATTCATCCCTCGAATACCGCTTACCATCCAATGGTGCATATAAGTCGGCACCTTTCAAATGAACATACACCGGATATTTGTACGTTTTTTTTAAATAATCTTCTGGTTCTACTTCATAAATACCCAACAGGTTCATGATCTCTAAAATGCCATGTGCTACCCTGCCACTACCAGTAACGGCTACTTTTATATTGGGTAGCTTGAGGCCAAAATAGGTGTGAATGAGGTGTTGCAAATTTTTACGGGAGTTTACCCGATCCAGTTGGTATAAACCAGTTTTGTTGCCGTAGGCCATCATTCCATTGTGAGCGCCCACGATGCCTGCAAAAAAACCAAATCCGATGATGCGTGCTCCGTCGTCATACTCCAAACATTCATAATCGATGAGGGTAATTTTTTTTCGAACAATATTTTGTAACATCTGCTGGTTATAAGGCTGCAGTTTTTTGGTATGTGAAAAAAAGAGATAAGTTTTTGCTGGAATCAACATGTTGGAGGGAACTTCTTTGATGCCAAATAACAGATCTGCTTCACTGATATCTTCTTTAACTTCTACACCAGCTTGGGTATATTCTTTGTCAGAGAAACAACGATCGGCACTACTTTGAACGATTACCCTGATATCGGGTCCGTTTTTATTGATCCATTTACATTGAGCAGGAGTGAGCGCCGCCCGGTTGTCTACCGGTATCTTCCCTTCTCTGATAAGACCTATTGTTAACATACCATCGCCTTTGTTGAAAGGGCAATTTACATTTTTGATTTAATATCATGCCCTTTACCTTTGCCATATGAATTATTTCGAACTTTTTGGATTTCCGGTGGCGCCGGTGGTAGACAAAACCTATGTGGCAAAGAAATATTTTCAATTGCAAAAATCGCATCATCCCGATTTTTTTACACAGGCAACAGAGGCAGAAAAAGAAGCTGCGCTCGAACAATCGGCTCATATCAACAAGGCTTTTACGGTGTTTAAGGATCATGAAAAAACCCTTGAATATTTCTTACAATTTAAAGGGGTTGTATTGGCCGACGAAAAATACCAGTTGCCTCCCGATTTTCTGATGCAAATGATGGAAATGAATGAAGACCTGCTTAGCAAAACGCCAGCTGCAGCAGCCGAGGAGCTGGCCAATATCGAAACTGAATTGTACAGCGAAGTAGCGCCTATCTTACAGGATCCTTCTCAGTATGAAAGCAAAGGGTCACTCGAAAAATTAAAAGCTTACTATTACCAAAAAAAATATTTGAAACGTATTTTGGATAGATTAAACGATTGATGTAATATTGCAGCCCAACAAACAATGGTTGTTGGATAGATATTCTTCCCGATAGGTGGAAGCTATTAAAAATAAGAGGCCCATGTGGCGGAATTGGTAGACGCAGCAGACTCAAAATCTGCCATTCGCAAGGGTGTGAAGGTTCGATTCCTTTCGTGGGCACCTCATCAGATTGGCTTCCAAAAACGGGAGCCAATCCTTTTTTAAAGCTCGCATAGTTTTGGTATTCACCAACAATTAAATTTGGTACTGCTATGCCGATGTTGAGCCGTACTTTAAATCATCGGGCAAATTTGCAAAATCCCTCCATTTCTATTTCTTCGTATTACAATGTTAATTTTACAGATTTTAAAGCGTAAGGATTTAAAAAGCAAAAGAAAAAGTGATTAATATTTCCCATACATTTTATTAATTAATTTTTCTGCTGGTTTATTCTGGGGCGTGTAATCTGTATTACCTTCTCCGCCCGCAAGTTCGTGATCGTACCATTTCCATAAAAAGCCTCCGGCAAACCACTTTTCCTTCCAGAAATTATTAAAGAGAACCTCTAATGCCAATGTTTGATTTTTCATATTCGGAGGTTCCTTACTGTTTGCCCAGGGTTCTTTGGCAGTATAATCACTACTACGATAGCCAAACTCTGTAAATAAAACAGGCTTATTGGTTTTTTTGGCAAGTGATTTAATTTCTCTTTTATGTATTTCCCAGCCTTTTTCTAATTCTTTTTTTGAAACAATTTTTTCTTCGGAAACAGGAAAATAAGCATCAACACCAATGTAGTCCAACGTATTCCAAAAAGGTACATTGGTATAGGTATCCCAATTTTCGGCGTAGGTTAATTTGCCCTTGTAAGCCAGCTTAATCTTTGCAATTAATGAATCCCAATAAACTGGTCTTGCAACAACAAAAGAATTTAATTCAGTGCCTATACAAAAAATTTCGCAATTCACTTCTTCAGCCACTTTAGCAAAATCTAAAATAAAATCTTCATATTGCTGCTCCAATATTTTCCAATTTTCTTCAGTTTTCATTTTAATATGTCCTGTAAAAGCCCCCCTTCCAATCCATATTTGAGGCTTTAACATTACACTTATTCCCTCTGCCTTGAATGCTAAAGCAGTTTCTTTTATCCCTTCAATTCTTTCTCCCCGCCATTGTCTCTCGCTGTTATATCGAATCATCGGGGAATCCATATTTTTCATAAAGGCAAAAGGCATCAGCGATACCCATTTTGCATTTACTTTTTTTACAGATATCATTTCATTCGCAGTAATTTGTTTCGGAGAGGCAACAAAACTCAGCCCGTTTATTTTTTTGCTAAATGAATAACCTTTATCTGATGTAGGTTGTTGGCAATAGGAAAACAACGCATGGCAAAAATAACCAAAAGTAAATAGCGGTGTTTTGACTGAAAGTTTCATGTGAAAGTAGCATTTCAACCTTTAAATATGATACTTCAAAACTAAGACTTGTTTGTTTATGGGAATATTTTTTTAGGGTAAAGGAAATATATTTATCACTTTGTGTGTTTTTATAACGAGTGCCTGCCAAATGCTCTTAAACCAGCTATTTCTATGCAAATGCGCGTAAATTGCTTAGAACATAAAAAATATATTATATATTACTACTTATACTTTTTTTCGCCCTTTGCAACCCTTTTTACCAAACCGCGTAAGTATATTGTATAGAAAAATTAGCGTTGTAATAATTTGTAGCCGCTGAATTTAACCATGCTTTGAAGAAAGATAAAAGTCTGTAAAAAAATTGGAAAATTTTAACCGTATTATACAGGGTTGCATTTGTAAAGAGTACAAATACCAAAAGATGGTTTATGAAAACTATCGGGGATTTGCATTGAAAATCGTTTTCCGGTATATTTATCGATATGAAAAAGCATTAGATGTAGCCAATGATGGTTTCGTAAAACTCTTTGCTTCATTTGAAAGGTTTACAGCAGCTGAAGCTGAGGAGGATAATAAGAAAATTTTAATGGGGTATATAAAAAAGATCATGGTGAATACTTCTATCGATGAATTAAGGAGGGGAAGTATGTTGCCGGAAATTGGTGGAATACCAGAACATGTTTGGGGAAGTACCAGTAAAAACGACAATGCCGATCAAAACCTTTTGTACAAACAAATAATCATCTTAATTAAAGAACTACCGCCATCATACAGAATTGTCTTTAATATGTATGTAATAGACGGGTTTAATCATTTGGAAATAGCGGATATATTAAAAATACCTGTAGGCACTTCAAAATCAAACCTGTCGAGAGCAAGGGCGTTGCTTCAGCTAACTATTAAAAAATTGGAGGAGCAAGATTATGCAATATCAAAATGAAGATATGGATGAATTGTTTCGGAGAGCCGCAGATGGTTATCCGCTTAAACTCCAGGATGAAGGCTGGGATGCCGTAGCTGAAAAATTAGCAGGATCTGGAACAGTACCGGTGGCTAATGCTGTGGGAAGCAAAAAGAGCAAGCGTAAAAAATATAAACTCGCCCTGTTATCCCTGCTATTTCTTTTGATTTCTGGAACAACTTTCTTTTTTGTTTCAAATGAAGAAAATACAAACATAAAAAATATTAACACTTTTAAAGAGATCGAAAAGCCAAAAAAAACCGCTGATAATCAATTTGACGCAGCAAACATTTTAAAAAGCAGCGTAACCCCGGTCACAGGGGCTGTTAATTCCAATAGCGCTTTTGTTGATGAAAAAATAACAGCCGTTAAAAATGCAAAGGAAATGTTGGTTCCCTCTGTATCTAAATTCAGTATTATTAAAGCAAACCTATCCTACGATGATGGTTTGGTAGAAAAGAAAGATGAATTGAAAGGAAGAGAAAATGTACGCGATCAACAACCATCTGAAATAATTCACATTAAAAATGACGATGGAATAGTTACAATAGTACAGGAAACGAAGGAAGTCAAAATTGTGGAGACTAAGATTGAAAAATATCAAGAAGTAATTCCTGCCAAACTAGAAGAACAGCCTGAGAAAAAGAATACCAAAAAAGAAAAAAGATTTTATGTAGGTATATTAGCCGGCCCCCAATTCAACCAGGTTAGAAATCAAGGGTTCAGTAATTTGGGTTTTAGTGCGGGTATCGTTGGTGGGGTGGGCTTATCCAATAATTTGTCTTTAGAAACTGGCTTCTTTATCTCACAAAAAAAATATTACAGCAGCGGGCAGTATTTTAGCATGAAAAAAATAAGCACTTCTACCTCTTCCGGAATGAAAGTAGTTAGTCTGAATGGCTCGAGTTCGTTACTTGAAATTCCTATAAAAATTAAATATGATTTTGTAAAAAGAAACAGAGGGAACTTTTTTGGTACTACTGGAATGACATCCTATATTCTAACGAAAGAAAGTAACGAGTACCTTACCATGTTAAATGGTAACCTGCAAAACCTGTCAGTCAGTTATTCAAAAAACGGTAATTATTTTACTGCTGCATTCAATATAAGTGCGGGGTATGAATTTAAGGCAAAACAAACAACAATAAGGATTGAACCTTATCTACAAGCTCCTTTAAGAGGTATAGGAGTTGGTTCTATAGACGTCATGAGCACCGGAATTCAGATGGGCGTTACCCTGCCTTTTCATTAAATAAATCTTCTTCAATTATTATTTCTTTTTAAAATAAATTATTACATGTGTAATGATATAGGTCACTTTTTATTTAAACATTTAAAACAAAAAAAATGAAAAAATTATTATCAGTTATGGTTTTGGGTCTTCTTTTTGCATCTTGTGAAAAAGACACAGAAACAGTTACAGTAGATTCTTCCGTACCAGTTGGAACATTTACTGCTTCCAAAAGCGGTAACCTTACTGCCGAAAATGGAACTACTACTACCGGAATGATTCAATTAGGGACAGATTCCAAGGGTACAATTTTTCTTCGTTTAGGCTCAAATTTTACAACTAAATTGACCACAGGAACTGTCACCGTTTTTTTGTCAACCTCTGCTACCTATATGGCTAATCCTGGTGCAGGAAATCCAGCGCTTAAATTAGTTGGAATTGTAGCGGCTAATGGAGAAAAGTATTTTAAAATAGCCGGCACTGTCCCAACAAACTTTACACATGTAATCATTTGGTGCGGTTCTGCTAACATTTCATTCGGTAACGGACAATTATTGTAAAAAAATATTTAAACTTCAGAGGGGCTTTCATAAAAGCCCCTCTGAAGTTCAAAAAAGTTATTTGATGAAAAAAAATTATTTGCTACTCTTTTTCGTGCTAGCCTTTTCCACGAGTTCATTCTCCCAAAGTGGATGGACAAGGGAGAAGAAAGATTATTTCATAAAATTAGATTACCAATTTTATAATTCAGTTGATTACTATAACATCAACGGAACTTTGGTAAAAACAAATCGGTTTAGCCAAAAGACTTTTTCCTTATATGCCGAATATGGCCTGAGTGAAAAGTTTTCAATCAATACCAATATCCCGCTTTATCGTTTAAATGGCTATGAAACCACCGAAACTGTTGGTGGGTTTGGTGATGTAATGGTTGAATTAAAATACGCGGTTAAAAAAGGAAAATTTCCAATTGCGGTAAGTATAGCTCCAAGTTTTCCCACAGGTACCAAAGAGCTTTTTGCAAATAGTAAAGTAAACAATTTTGATAAAATTAATCTTCCAACTGGCGATGGCGAATTCAATGTTTGGACTACGGCCGCCGTCTCTCATTCCTTTTATCCAAAACCCATGTACGCGTCTGCTTATACTTCTGTCAATTTCAGAACAAAGTACGAAGACACGCATTTCCAAAATCAGTTTCAGGCAGGGATGGAATTTGGCTATAAGTTTGCCAACAAATTGTGGCTTTCAGGAAAATTATTTGTTTTTACCGGGCTGGGTAGCCAACCAGTGGTTGCAGATTTTATACGAGGCGATGGATCGAGTTATACGGGTTTATCACTTAATTCGCTCTATCAATTAGGGAAACACCTTGGTGTAAATGTGCAATATTTTAGATGCAACGATCTAATTGTCAAAACACGGAATATCTACGCTGCCAATATATTTTCTTTTGGAATAACCTATTCCAAGAAGCAATAGGGTTCATCAAGATAGTAGATTTAAGTTATAGGAATGGCATACTTTATTTTTAAAATATATTTTTGTAAGGTTTTTAAATATTGAGCGTCTAGTAACTTAACACCACAAAAATCAGATTAAAAGATACGATTATTATGAAAATAAAATTAATATGGATAACAGCGATTTTGTTTATATCCTTAAACGCAATAGCACAAAAACAAAGCCTTTCCCAACCCGTTAATAACGCTCATATTTTATTTAATGACCTTTTGCAAAAATTTGTGTCAAACGACGGTACAGTAGATTATAAAGGGTTAAAAAATAATAAAGCAGATCTTGAAAGCTATATTTCTACCTTGGTCAGGCAAATACCTGATAATACTTGGAGTAAGAATGCTGCCCTTGCTTATTGGATAAACACTTACAATGCGTTTACCTTAAAATTAATTGTAGAAAACTATCCGATAAAAAGTATCACCAACCTTAGTGGAGGTAAACCTTGGGATGTAAAAAATATACATTTGGCTGGTAAAAAATATTCCCTGAACAATATTGAGAATGATATTATCCGTTCAAATTTCAAAGATGCCAGGATTCACTTTGCCGTAAATTGTGCTGCCGTTTCTTGTCCTCCTTTATCCAATACCGCGTTTACCGAAACCAATATTAATGACTTGTTGAATACAAGAACAAAGAATTTTATAAATTCATCTGCCAATACTATTTCTGCCTCTAAAATAAAAATATCAAAAATATTTGAATGGTATAAGGAAGATTTTGGCGATATCACCTCATTTATCAATAAGTATAGTACTGTAACCGCAAACAAAAATGCTGTTATTCAATACAACGAGTATAACTGGAACTTGAATGAGTAACAAAAAATAATATTTTATGAAATCGGTATGTTTTTTCCTTTCATTTATTTTAATGTCTTGCATAGTTTTTTGCCAGGAAAAAAATATTGCAGACGTACTAAAGAAATTCAATAACAATTCGGTTCCGTACGTACAAATAAAAGATGCCGTGTTAAACGATAGTACGGTTTTTTTTGATGCAAGGGAGCCTGCAGAGTATGCCATTAGTAAAATACCGGGTGCGGTGTACGTGGGATTCAACGATTTTGATATTTCGATCGTTAGGAATTTGATTACTGACAAAAAAAAGAAAATTATCGTTTACTGTTCGTTGGGAGTGAGAAGTGAAAACATCGGGCACAAAATTAAAAAGGCAGGATATGATAATGTCTTTAATTTATGGGGTGGTATATTTCATTGGAAAAATGAAGGAAAACAAATTGTGGATGCTAATAATAAACCAACCGAAAATGTACATGCTTACTCAAAGAAGTGGGCGGTATATCTAAAACAAGGAATTAAATTTTACGAATAATAATAAGTAGAGTTTAAGCCATATCAATCATTATGGATAAGATCTTTGAAATATTAAAAAATGCGTATAGTGGTTACTTCAACTATTTAAAACATGAAGTAATAAACCCCGCCTGGGGTAATTATTTTTATGCACTCATCGCTATTTCCTTATTGGTGTGGGGTTTGGAGATAGTGTTTCCCTGGAGAAAAAACCAATCTACATTTCGGAAAGATTTTTGGCTGGACACGTTTTATATGTTCTTCAATTTTTTCATTTTGAACCTCGTTATTTTAATCGCTCTTTCAGATACTACAGTCTTTCTGTTAAATAAAGTACTTGCTGTTATTGGGTTAAAACTTTCCGATTTTCAGTTGATAAACATCAATGAAATGCCTAAACTATTGGGGCTGTTCATTTTTTTTGTAGTAACCGATTTCGTACAATGGAATACACACCGGATGTTGCATAGGGTAAAATTCTTTTGGAAAATTCATAAAGTGCACCACTCTGTAAAACAGATGGGCTTTGCTGCTCATTTACGCTACCATTGGATGGAACCCATCGTTTATAAATCTTTATTATACATACCACTGGCCATCATTGGTGGCTTAGATGCACAAAATGTAATCCTCGTGCATTTTTTCGCAATTACGATCGGGCATTTAAACCATGCAAATATTGGGTTGAATTACGGTGTTCTAAAATATGTTTTAAATAACCCTAAAATGCATATTTGGCACCATAGTAAGCAACTCCCAAACAAGAATGGAGTTAATTTTGGAATATCTTTGAGTGTTTGGGATTATTTATTTAGGACCAGCTATATACCTAAAGATGGGAGAGATATAGAACTCGGTTTTGAAGATGAGGCAGAATTTCCTAGTAGTTTTGTAGAACAAGAACTTTACCCTTTTAAAAGATAGCTTTAGTGTAATGTGAAAAGTTGATACGAATTTTTAAAAATACTGACCTATTCCAAATACTATTCCGCTATTTCTTTTTGAATTATTTATGATCCCGTAACCGAAGTCTATTCTGAATATGGCATTAAAGATGGTTTTATGAATAAATCTTAGTCCAACACCCGGATACAATTTTAGATTTTCCTTATTATAAAAATCACTAAAGCCACCTCCCGGACTCCTAAAAGAACCTGCATCTACGAAAAGATTACTTTGAAGTACAAACTTATTTTTTTGGTATAAAACATGTCTGTATTCAGTATTCAACACCAGCGTACCAGTTCCTCTATCAATGAGATTTCCAACACCCCTTATATTTAAATTATTGTCTACTGCAAATGGGGCAAAGGGACTGTTACTATTGGACGATAAGCCAACTCTGAATCTTGTAGCAAAGTTTCCGTTTTTAGATACGATTTTATAAAAGTTAAAATCGTTCCATCCTATTAAAAATTTACTTTGAAATTTGTTTTCGGACGTAACGTATTGCAGATATAAATTGCTGGTAAAGCCAGACAAAAGAAAATAGTTATATCTTAAATTATTGAACTGATACTCTAGTTTATAAAGTAACTTTTGAATATCTAGAAACTGTGGAACAGAAGGATCGGTTGCGCCATCCAAATATTTATATTCTTCTTTAAAAAACGTTACCCCAAATTTTAAGCTGTTATTAAAATCTACCTGATATCTGCCTAAAACTTCGAAAGAATTGTTGGTGTATCTGTAATTGGATTTAGTATTTCTAATAAAAACAGGCTCTCTGCTACTAAGAGATTGAAGGTTTGATTCTATTCCCAACTTGTTTGAAAATAAAAAGGGAGATGAATAATTGATTCCAAAAGAATGAAATTCATTATACTGATAAAACCCTCCGAGTGTATTGTTCTTGCCGTTCAAATTGTATTCTTGCAAGCCGATTCTGTAAAAGCCAACAAAATCTGTTGTTCCAAGATTAAGAATGGGAATAGTCGTGAAATTTTCTGTAATATCTAAAACTATTTTGCAAAATGTAGAATCCAATGACACGATTTTTGAATCTATTTTAAGGATTCCATTTAGCCTGGTTAAGAAAATTACATCGTCACTAAGTTTAGTAGAATCTAGCATATCACCAACTTTAGTTTTGATGATTTTTACCATAAACGCTTCATCCATTTTATGGGCGTTAATAATGTCAATTTCTTTTATTTTCTTTTGTTGCGCAACAATAGATAGAGGGAGTAACAATAATAAAATGACCAGGCGCATCTTTAAATTTTGAATAACAAATATAATATTTAAACTGCTTAAATCTTATCTCAAACAACTAAAACTGAACAATTAAATTTAAAATATTTATGAACAAAAAAATATTCTTTGTACTAGCAATGTCGGCTACATCATTGCTGTGTAATGCACAAGAAAAGTCTAATATTCAAAGCTATACTCCTTCCAAGTTATTGGAGAAAGGGAAAGTAGATATTAAATGGTTCAACAACTTATATACACAAACTAAAGCAGAGGCGAACGGTATAACATCATCCGTTCCCCGATCTAATTTTTTTACAACTTCATTAGAAGTTTATACCGGGGTTTCCAACAATAAGAAGTTCAATGCAGGAGTAATCGTTGAATTTCGTTCTAACACATTTGCCGGAAAATCACCTACGAGCGTATTTGCTTTTAAAAATGAAGAGGGGTTATCCCGCATAGGTTTATCACATATTGCACCTTCTGTTAAAATTGCGCCTTTTGATGCTGTACCAAGCTTTTCAATACAGAGTTCAGTTTTCATTCCTGTTTTTTCTATGGAGTCAAATGAACATGGCTATCTGGCTAACAATAGTGTAATATGGCAAAATAGATTCTTTTATGACTACAGCTTTAAAGGAAATAAATTTCAACTTTTTTCTGAATTGGGAACAAGATTATTTTTTGGTGAAAAGAATTTAAAAGACGACGGCACTTTTAATGAAAATGGCGGGTTTGCAAACAATAGTATCGAACTAGCGCCAGGTGTATTTTTAAGCTATTTCCCCAGTTCAAAATTTACTGCCTTGGTATTTGTGCAACATGCACAGTTAATTGAAATTAGTAACAAATTTTCGCAGAATTATAGCGCTATTGGGTTGGGAGCAAAATATCAATTGTCTAAAATATTAAATATTGAAACACTTTATAGCAATTTCGTCAGAGGAAATGACAGCGGGCTGGGACAATCATTTAATCTTGGATTAAGGGCAATATTTTAGTGGACATTTGACTTTATTAATTGATCAATTTATAAACTCAACTAACAATGAATCATATAGTTATTATCGGAAATGGCATAGCGGGAGTAACCGCTGCCAGGCATATCCGTAAAATATCGGCTCATAAAATAACTATTGTTTCAGCAGAAGCAGATTATTTTTTTTCCAGAACTGCTTTGATGTATGTGTATATGGGTCACATGAAATTTGAACATACACAACCTTATGAAAATAATTTTTGGTCAAAAAATAAAATCGATTTAATTAAAGATTTTGTCAGCCATGTTGATGTAGAAAATAAACGTTTGCATCTGTCAGTTGGTGAAACAATTAGATATGATTCATTGATTATTGCAACTGGTTCAAAACCCAACAAATTTGGATGGCCAGGACAGGATTTGGATGGGGTAACAGGTTTATATCATAAGCAAGACTTAGAATATATTGAGAAATATACACTTGGTTGTAAAAGAGCTGTAGTAGTTGGCGGAGGGTTAATAGGAATTGAATTAACAGAAATGTTAATGTCAAGAAATATTCCAGTTACATTTTTGGTGAGGGAAAAAAGCTTTTGGGATATGGTTTTACCGCAAGGGGAAAGTGAAATGATCAACCGACATATTCTGGAGCATGGAATTGATTTGAAATTGGAAACTGGGCTTAAAGAAATTCTTGCCGACGAAAATGGCAGAGCCAAAGCTGTTGTCACTGATAAAGGGGAGACGATAGCCTGCGGAATTGTTGGTTTGACAGCTGGTGTATCCCCGAATATTGATTTTTTAAAAGGTAGTGGTATAGAGATAGCAAGAGGTGTAAAGGTGAACCGATTTTTAGAAACCAATATTAAAAATATTTATGCCATTGGCGATTGTGCAGAACAACACGAGGGTATTGGAAATCGCAGGCCTATTGAAGCTGTTTGGTATACAGGTAGAATGATGGGTGAAACGGTTGCCCGAAATATTTGTGGTATTCCTATGAAATACAATCCTGGCAACTGGTTCAACTCTGCAAAATTTTTTGATATAGAATACCAAACCTACGGTTGGGTTTGGGCTACACCGAAAGAAAATGAGGAACAATTTTACTGGGAACACGCTTCTAAAAATATTTGCATCAGGATTGCTTTTGAAAAATATTCTCGTTTATTCCTAGGCGTAAACGTATTTGGAATAAGAGTAAGGCATGAAATTTTTGACAGGATTTTAACAGACAAACGCACTGTTGATTACGTAATTGACAATTTTGATAAAGTAAACTTCGACCCTGAATTTTCTACTACCTATAATAATGAGATAAAAGACGCATTCAATCAATTTATACACACTGCCAAATTAATTCAGTTATGATAAATCAAGTAAACAGTAATTCAACCACACGTGCTGATATTTCGGAAGTATCCATCAAACTTAAGACTGCGGTTGGAATTGGTCTGATAGGATTGTTTATTTTATTATTGGCTTTGCTGAATGTGCAATTACCCTATAAAACTAGTTGGTTAGCAGTTGCTTTGCTGTCTATTATTATGGGCGTTGTATTGTATGCTAATGAAATGTATTTAAATCGTCCAGCAGGTATAAAGAATGACGGACTTTGGTTTAAATCACTCACAAGCCGGGGGATGCTTGGCTGGTCAATGGGAATTTTATTAACCAGTTTTTATATTGTTATTTATTGGTATCCACAATATTTGGGTTTAGATGAAAAGAACGGTAATTCTGGTATTGTAGCTTTTTTTGATCCTTTTAGTAAATTATTAAATGGACATGCTGCTTCACAATGGTTCGTATATGGTACGCTTTATACGGTAGCTATCCTTAGTTTTGGGTACAAATTTATTTTAAAATACAGACATAATAAATACCAGATTGTACGAACAATTTCCGTCATGTTTTTTCAGTTGGCATTTGCATTTTTAATTCCTGAAATACTGTCGAAACTACATCCTGAGAAAGCATATTTTGCTAAGGACCTGAAAAATATGTGGCCACTCAATTATTATTTCTTTGAAGACTGGCATTTAAAAAACTTACTTGATGGAGGTAATCTCGGTATGTTTATGTTGCTATTTGGTATTGCAATGATATTTATTATATCTCCGATTCTTACCTATTTTTACGGCAAACGATGGTATTGCTCCTGGGTATGCGGTTGCGGTGGCTTAGCTGAAACTGCCGGGGACTCCTTTCGTCATTTATCTGATAAATCAGAGAAAGCGTGGAAATTTGAAAGATGGAGTATTCACCTGGTGTTGGTATTTGTTTTTATAACAACCGTTGCTGTTATCTACTCTTTTTTGGGCAGCAATCCCAGCTATAGCATTATTACCCGAAATACGTTTGCCTACATCGTTTCAATATTTTTAGCGATAGTAATTGGTACATTGTATTTTTTCAAAAGAAAAAATATGGATAAAGACGCTGTTTACACAATGGTTTCATTGGGTGTGGTTATGCTATCAGTTTTATTATTAAATCATTTTTCAGGCAAAGAAAATATATTCTTTTTTGAAAGCTATCAACTAAGGTCGTGGTATGGCTTTGCTATTGGTGCTGCATTTAGCGGTGTGATTGGGGTTGGATTTTATCCCTTGTTAGGCAGCAGGGTATGGTGCCGGTTTGGTTGCCCAATGGCTGCAATATTGGGTTTGCAGCAAAGACTATTTTCAAAATTCAGGATTACTACTAATGGCGGCCAATGTATTTCTTGTGGCAATTGTAGCAATGCCTGCGAAATGGGTATTGATGTAAGAGCATATGCTCAAAAGGGTGAAAATATTGTCAGGTCATCCTGTGTAGGCTGTGGCATTTGTTCTGCAGTTTGTCCACGGGGAGTGTTGAAGTTGGAAAATGGAAAAGAGGAAGGAAGAATCAACAGCGATGCTGTTTTATTAGGTAATGATGTAGATCTCTTGAATATACTAAAACAAAAAAAATAATGAATCTGATTTTATCCGCAATATTGTTTTTTATGCCGATGCCGACAGGTAAAATTTACAGTAAAGTATATTTTACCAACGGGCAACTTAAACAGGAGGGCTGGATAAAAGATAATATGAAAACTGACTATTGGTTTTTTTATTATGAAAATGGGAAAAAAAAAGAAGAAGGCTGCTATCACAACAACCAAAGAGAGAGGTATTGGAAGTTTTATAAAGCGGATGGAACAAAACAAATGGAAGGTAGATTTATGAACAATGCGGCAAATGGCTGGTGGCTATTTTATGTAAATGATAAAGTGGAGCAGAAAGTGGAATACAGAGCGGGTAAAAAAAATGGGTACTCTATTTATTATACCAAGGGTGAACTATCAAAAGTGCAGAAATATAAGGATGGTATTAAAACCGGAGAATGGATAGATTATGAAACATTTAAACGAGACAATTAGTGTATAAGGTAAACGTAATTATTCCGGCTTATAATGAAGAGGCTTCAATCGGGAAAGTAATTCAGGATATTCCAGCAATAGTTGACGAAATTATTGTAGTCAATAATAATTCTACAGATAACACCGCTGCGGCGGCTCAAACAGCAGGGGCAACAGTTTTATCAGAATCAAGAGCAGGTTACGGCTATGCTTGCCTTAAAGGAATGGAATATATCGCTCTTAAGAGTACGAAACCAGATATTATTGTTTTTTTGGATGGTGATTATTCTGATTATCCTGAAGAATTGGAGAAACTGATAGCTCCCATCATAATGGAGGGTATTGATTTTGTAATTGGAGCAAGGACAAAAAAACTACGAGCATCCGGTTCCATGACTCCGCAACAGATTTATGGAAATTGGCTGGCAACATTTTTGATGAGAATGATCTATTCTTCAAAATTTACCGACTTAGGGCCATTCAGAGCTATTAAATATAACATGCTTCTGCAGCTACAAATGACTGATCAAACATATGGCTGGACGGTAGAGATGCAATTAAAAGTATTAAAACAAAAAATGAGTTATGTAGAAATTCCTGTTCAATATAGAAATCGTATTGGGATATCAAAAGTGTCTGGTACTGTAAAAGGTACGGTGATGGCAGGAATTAAAATTATTGGTTGGATTATTAAATACACTTTCAAATAGTATGTGGCTAACCCTTTCTTATATCATTATTGTTGTTTACGGCTTTGCATTGCTGATGGTTTTTATTTATAGCCTGGCACAATTGCATTTGTTATTTAATTACCTGAGGGCAAAAAAGCAAAAAAAAGTAGCTCCTTTACTTGACTTTTCTAATACGGATGAAATCCCGTTGGTAACCATTCAATTACCGGTTTATAATGAAAAGTATGTGATGGAACGATTGCTACGCTGTATAGCGGCCGTCAATTATCCCAAAGATAAATTAGAGATACAAATCTTAGACGATAGTAACGATGATAGTTTAGTAACCACTGTCTTATTAGTAAATGAAATTAGGAAAACCGGATTAGATCTTCTCCATATACGAAGAACCAACAGAATCAATTACAAGGCAGGAGCATTAAAAGAAGGTTTGTCAACTGCTAAAGGAGAATTTATTGCCATATTTGATGCCGACTTTTTACCCCAGGAAGATTGGCTTGAAAAAACAGTTCCTCATTTTACGAATGCTGAAATTGGTGTAGTGCAAACCCGTTGGGGGCATATCAACCGGGATTACTCCTTGCTTACCAAAGTACAGGCTTTTGCATTAGATGCACATTTTACGCTTGAGCAAAGCGGAAGAAACGCAAATGGATATTTTATAAACTTTAATGGTACGGCTGGTATTTGGCGTAAGAAATGCATCATCGATGCAGGCAATTGGGAAGGCGACACCTTAACCGAAGATTTGGATTTAAGTTATAGAGCTCAATTGAAAGGATGGAAATTTAAATACTTGGAAGATGTGGTTACGCTTGCTGAATTACCGGTTGTTGTGAGTGCTGCAAGGTCGCAGCAATTTAGGTGGAACAAAGGCGGGGCTGAAAATTTTATAAAAATGTTCAGGGGTATAATTGCATCTAAACACATGTCTTTTAAAACTAAAATTCATGGGCTGCTGCATTTAGTAAACAGTACTATGTTTTTCTTTGTACTGATTATGTCTGTATTCAGTATTCCAATGCTTTATGTAAAAAGTCGTTTTCCTGAACTGGGAATATATTTTAGTATAAATGGTTTCTTTGTTTCCAGCACGCTTATTTTGTTTATTTGCAACTGGATAGTTTTTAAAAACCTCCACGGTTCACATTTCGGTAATTTTATGAGGTATATCAAAATGTTTATTTCTTTTTTTAGTATTGCTCTCGGCTTTTCATTACATAATACGCTTGCTGTAGCAGAAGCATATGCAGGTAAAAAAAGTGAATTTATCCGAACACCAAAATTCAATATCAATAAATTAACAGATACCTGGAAAGGAAACCAGTATCTCAATACTAAACTTTCGATAAACACCATTTTAGAGGTCATACTCTTATTGTATTTCGGATTTGGTTTGTTTAGTGCATTCTATGTTCGCGATTTTGCACTATTTCCATTTCATTTAATGTCTTTTGCAGGCTATGGGTATGTCGTTTTTAACTCATTTAAAACGATGCGTTAATGAAAATTAATCAGATAAACAGTAAATTTCTATTCTGGAGTCTGGCGACTGCAGCTGGATACCTGTTGTTTGCATACCATTTAAACAGAAGCAACTTTACTGAACTTATAAGTTTGTACGTAGGATTATTTTTTGCATTCTATTTTTTGCTAAGAATAGCACCTGTAAACATTAATTTTCTTTTTGGTGCAGGTATCTTGTTTAGATTATTGTTTCTGTTTGCTATCCCTAATTTATCGCAGGATTATTTTCGTTTCATTTGGGATGGGAGGATGATATGGCATGGCTATAATCCATACCTGTATTTACCAGATTCAATCATTCTGAACGCTGATTTTAAGATACCTCAAGCTTTGGAATTACATGCTGGCATGGGTAGTTTAAGTTCTGGACACTTTACAAATTATCCTCCTCTCAATCAATGTTGCTTTTTCATTGCCGCGCTGTTTGCCGGCAAAAGTATTTTTGGAAGTGTAATAGTTTTTAAAGTGATCATCCTGTTAGCAGATATAGGCACTTATCATTTTGGTCGTAAACTTTTACAAAATTTATATCTTCCCCGAAATAATATCTTTTTCTATTTTCTAAATCCGCTTGTTATTATTGAGTTGTCCGGCAACCTTCATTTTGAAGGTGTGATGGTTTTCTTTTTAGTTTGGTCATTTTACCTTATTCAAAAGCATTCTATTAAAAAGGGCGCAATTGTATTTGCTTTATCTGTTGCTGTAAAATTAGTTCCGTTGATAATGCTCCCACTACTTTTCAGATACTTTAAATTTCAAAAAGCTATAGTATTTTATAGTTTGGTTGGTATAGTATGTATCTTAGTTTTTCTCCCGTTTTATTCAACAGCTTTTATTCAAAATTATAGCAGCACGGTTGCTTTATGGTTTAACAATTTTGAATTTAACGCTAGCATTTATTATTTATTTAGGGCAATTGGGTACAACATAACAGGCTACAACCAAATTCATTTGATCGGGAAAATAACTCCCTTTATTATTATATTGACAGTGATCGCATTTTCACTTCCTAAAAAAAATGAATTATTTAAAAACACAATAGCCAATATGCTTTTATCGATTTGTTTTTATTTCTTTCTTTCCACTACAGTTCATCCATGGTATATTATTACGCCACTGGTGCTGTCTGTGTTTACACCCTTCAGATTTCCTATAGTCTGGAGCATGGTAATAATGTTAAGTTATTATGCCTATTCCAATGCGACCTTCAAAGAAAATCACTGGTTGTTATTTCTAGAGTACATCCTTGTATTTGCCGCATTGTTATGGGAGCTTTTATATAAAAAACCTTTACCCATTCTAAAACGAACGTAAAGCTGTTAGGATTGTTAAAGAACACCATCTAATTTTAGAAAATGAACCCAAAAACCAAAAAAATGTTGAAAAGAATAGGTATCGGATTTTTCGCATCAATCATCATACTATTTGTAAGTATATGGTGTTTTATAAGCTGTGGGATACACATTGCTGGCAAAGGGAAAGTAATATCACATGAAAGCTGGACTAACCTTTTAAAAAAGAATGTTGGTTCAGATGGTATGGTAGATTATAAGGGTTTCATTGCGGAAAAAAACCAGTTACAATCTTATCTTGAATTACTTTCCAAGAACCCTCCCTCAAAGAGCTGGAGTGAAAACGATAAAATTGCATATTGGCTAAATGCATACAATGCATTTACTGTTAAATTAATTATTGACAATTATCCTGTAAATAGCATTAAAGACCTTGGCCCTGACAACCAAATAATTTTCATTAATACTCCCTGGGATAAAAAGTTCTTCTCGATAGGTAAAAAAAAGATGACGTTGAATAATATTGAACACCGGATTTTGAGAAATAGTTTTAAAGAACCGCGCATCCATTTTGCATTAAATTGTGCATCTATAAGTTGTCCTGCTCTAAGAAATGAGGCCTATAATGGAACAACCCTTGATACACAACTAACAGAACAAGCGATTGCTTTTTTAAGTGATACTGCCCGAAATCAACCCAATGCCGACCATCCAAAATTATCGCCTATTTTTAATTGGTATGGCGGCGATATGAAAAAGTGGAGCAAACTCTCCTTAATAGAATATATCAATAGATATTCGCCAGTTAAAATAAACGAAAAAGCCAACATTGATTATTTGAAATACGATTGGAATTTAAATGATAAAAAATAAAGAACTCTTTTAATGACCACTATTTATGGCTAAATTAAACATTTACAGCCCGAATACCCAGTGTCAACTTTAAGAGAAATATTTACCGATTTTACAAAAAAGCAGTATAGAATCTACTACGTTTATGTAATAAGGTATTCAATTGAAACTAATTTTCCAATAGATTCATGATTTATTAAGATGAACGAAGAGAAGGTAGCAATAATAATATTTGCTCAAACAGGCAAACAGGAAAGTCTAAGCAAACACATTGGCTTAGATGGAAACGGCGATGAAATGCTGTTTGATCTGCTTAATAAAAATATAGAAGATTTAGTCATAACAACGCAAATACCTTATTTCTTCATATCAGAAATAAATCAAGTTGGAAACTGTTTTGGAGAAAAAATTACGAATGCTGTTTTAAGTGTTTTTTCAAGAGGATATTCTAATGTTATAGTATTAGGGAATGACTGCCCCCAATTAAAAGCTAAGCATATAAGAAATGCTTTCATTGCCTTGAGCGAAAATAAAGAGGTAATCGGAAGAGACAACAGGGGTGGGGCCTATCTTATCGGTCTTACTAAGTTAAATTTTGATTCGGAAGCTTTTCAGACATTAAATTGGCAGACGAATAGCCTTTTCGCTGGACTATTTCATCTTTTGAATACCGGCAACAACATTGCCATTCTGCCTGTGTTATATAACCTCAACACTCGTGCAGAAGCTAAGTATTTACTTAAATTATTGAGCTTTACCTCATCCTTTCGAAAACAAATCCTATTAATTTTATGCATCTTTCCTTCCAAAATACAAGGATTTGAACAAATCTGTTCTTCCATTTTATTTTTTTATACTCAAGGATTAAGGGGACCTCCAATATTTGTTTTATAAATTTTATTTCTTCCATTTTATTTAATTTATCAAAACATTTATATGAAAAAATATATCGTTTTTGTAGGTATAATTCTATTTTCAATCACTGCATTTTCTCAAGTAGATTTATCCGTTAGTGTTTCAAATTCGTCTGGCTTAAAGCCAATTGGAGATGTAACCCTTTTATTAGAAAATAAAGAAATTGGATTTAAACAAAGGTTGCAATCCAATTCTGCCGGCAAAGTAGTTTTTAAATCATTAAGTATAGCCGGCACTTATATTGTTACTCTGATCAGCGATAAATATTTATCAGCACCAATGGATAACATTCAGTTAAGGACAAATGAATTTCCCTCTGTTCAGATGATTGCAACTGAAAAAAATGTGGGTGATTTGAAAGAAATTAAAGTTTTTTCTGGTAGTTCAAAAATTAACACTGTGAATGCAGAAGTTTCTGCACAACTTAAAAGAAAAGAACTCGAAACACTTCCGATGGAAGGACGCGATATTACCCGTTCTTTGTATAGATTACCAAACGTTACTCAGGCCACCGGGTTTTATCCGGAAGCGCCAAATGTGAGCATCAACGGGGCGAACTCATTGTTTAGCTCTTACCTAATAGATGGAATGGATAACAATGAAAGGTTTTTGGGTGGCCAGAAATTTGCCATACCACTTGGATTTACTCAAAATGTTACTGTTCTAACCAATAATTATTCTGCTGAATTTGGGAACTCCGCCAATGGACTATTCAATATTACTACCCGAAGCGGAAGTAATGATTTTAAAGGAGAAGTATTTTACCTGACAAGGCCCGGACCTTCTATTGATGGTAAAACGACATTTCCCCTAAAAGATCTTTCGGGTAATGAAGTAAAGAATGGCTTTTCTCGACAACAATTTGGCTTTGCATTAGGGGGAGCTATCAAAAAAAATAAAACTTTTTATTTTATAAATGCTGAGCAAAGCATTGATGTAAAAGATAACTTGCTTTCCTCACCACAATTAGGTGTAAACGCTAGCATTAGAGGAACAAACAGCTTTACTTATTTGTCAGGAAAAATAGACCAGCTATGGAATCCCCATTTTAATTCCTCCTTGCGCGTTAATGTTGGTATTGTAAATATAGAGCGGCAAGGCGGCGGACTCGATGGGGGAGTTGCTTTTCCATCCTCAGGCAATCTACAAGATAGAAATTCAATACTGATTGCATGGAAAAACAATTATACAAAAGCAAATTTTTCAAGTGAAACCAACTTGCAATACAGTCGCTTCCGTTGGAACTACGCTAGGCCAAATAATCCCAACAGCCCTCAAGTCACTGTTCGCGATTCATCCTCTAACTTGGCAACCGTTGCTGTTTTAGGACATCCCGGGTTTGTGTTTGATTCGCACGAAAGCACAGAGCAGGTACAACAAAAATTGAAATGGTTTTTTAATAAGCATATCCTAAAAGTTGGTGCTGAAATAATTACGGCGAACCATCATTTATTTGGCGGGGGAACACCGGCCGGATCTTATAGGGTTGACTTAAATGCAACTCAAGTTGCAGTATTGAAAGCGTCCAATAAAGGTGCTGATTTAAATATCAATGATATACCTTCTAATGCAAAGGTTTCCGCCTATAGCGTTGAATTGAGGCCAACAGAATTTGGTAAACGACAAAGTATTTACACTGCTTATGTTGAAGATCTTTTTTCTATTAACAGCAAGCTGAACCTGACTGCGGGTTTACGATACGATTATGATGACCTTTCAAAAGGGGGCGGTAGCAAAGGAGACGGGAACAATATAGCGCCGCGGGCAAGCTTTAATTATAAGCTTACAGAACGAAGCAGCATCAGGGGTGGTACCGGAATTTTTTATGATAAAGTTTTATACGCAATCTACAGTGATGCATTGCAGCAAAATACTACCAGTGCAGATTACAAATCACAATTACAGGCATTAATTGCAAAAGGGATATTGCCAGCAAATACTGACCTTACAAAAATTACCCATAATGGAAATATTACTGCCAGCGCCTCTGATGTTACTTATCTCAATGGTCCTTCTGCTGAATCATTACAAAGCCGGCGTGACAATGCCTTTAGTTTTGAAAGAAGGATTTTAAACCCAAACGGTTATGCGAATCCATATACATGGCAGTCTAGTTTTGGATACCAATTCCAAATTAATAATAAGCTGTTATTTTATACAGACGTAGTTTATAATCGCGGCTATAATTTATTCCGGTTGATTGATTTGAATACGCCTAGTTCTTTTGTTATCCCGCAAAATGGTACAACCGCCAGAACCGAAGCAGATGCCAATGCAACAAGGCCTGTACCTATTTTTACAGATGCGCAAGGTTTTTACGGATTGATTAATGGACAAAGGGTAAGAGGCGTTTCTAGGAATGTAACAATGACTGATGGAGGTGGAACATCAGAGTACATAGGTTTAAGCGTTAATATCAAGAAGGATAAAGCTGAAGATAAATATGCCTATTTTATTTCTTATACTTTATCAAGTTTGAAAAACAATACGGATGATATTAACTTCAGGGCGGCAGACGCAAATAACTTTGACGCGGAGTGGGGGCCGTCTTTAAATGACCGAAGGCATGTTTTGAGCGGTGTATTCTATTATTATCCACTAAAACAATTTAGCGTTACTGTAGCATCTTTATTACAGAGCGGGCAACCTGTAAACAGGATACCGCAGGCAAGCCTATATGGTGGCACAACAGATTTAAACGGTGATGGCGGAAGCTTTGGTGATGCTTATGTTGGTAACAGCGACAGGCAGCCCGGCGAAACCCGTAACAGTGACCGTTTGCCTTGGAACAAATTGTTCGATCTTGGGTTACAATATAACCTTCAAGTGAAAGGCGCGGGAACCTTTGAAATAAGAGCCGACATATTCAATATCTTCAACACCCAGAACCTAAGTGGCTTTAGCAATAATGCCACCCAAAGTAACCAGATACAAATAGGCCCCAGAAGCAATGGTATTGTTCAGAAGAATGGTGGTGCACCTCGACAATTTCAGTTTGGAGCACGATATGCATTTTAATTAAAATGTTCTGAGGTAATGGATTAAAACGGCCTTTCTTATTTATCAAAATTTGCTAGAAATGAAAAAATTGACTTCTTTATTCCTACTCCTTTTTGCTTTTATTTTGAGTGCATGCAACAACAATGCTAGTACTATTGAAAAGGATCATTTACAATTTTCGTGGGATGAAATATTAATACAGGCGAAAGGACAGACGGTAAATTTTATGATGTGGCAGGGTGATCCGCAGATTAATAAATACATCAACAGTTACGTAATTCCTTCAGTAAAAGCAAAGTACGGAATCACATTGCAAACAAGCGCAGGGCAGGGCAACCAAATAGTTTCTATTTTAATGGGTGAAAAAGAAGCATTAAAAATCAATAGTGAAATCGACATGTGTTGGATAAACGGGGAAACCTTTTACCAGCTAAAGCAAATTGATGCATTGTTTGGCCCATTCGTTGACAAATTACCCAATGCAACATTGATAAATTTAGATAATCCATTTATAAAGTACGATTTTCAAATACCCATAAATGGTATGGAATGCCCTTGGGGTAATGTGCAATTTTGCCTCATTTATAACAAAGAAAAAGTTCTTGTTCCCCCTAAGAATATGCTCGAACTGGAAAATTATGTAAAACAAATCCCAGGCAAGTTTACAATTCCGAATGATTTTACCGGACTTACTTTTTTAAAGTCGTTATTAATTGATATTGCAGGTGGCGGTAGTACGCTTGCTGGCCCTTTTGATGAGGCTAAATATAAAAATTATTCTGCTCAGTTATGGCAATATATTAATCGCCTAAAACCTTTTATGTGGAAATCCGGTACTACCTTTCCTAACGCCGTATCCCCCATGCATCAGATGTTCTCCCAGGGTGAACTTTACTTTACCATGAGTAACAATGATGGCGAAGTGGATAACAAAGTTACAGAAGGTACATTGCCTGGATTTGCCCGATCGTACGTACTGGATGCAGGTACCATACAAAATTCGCACTACCTGGGCATAACAAAAAACAGTAATCAAAAGGCGGCAGCAATGGTTATTCTCAATTTTTTAATTTCGCCGGATGCACAATTAGAAAAACAAAATTCTTCTGTTTGGGGAGATGGAACTGTGCTTGATTTAACAAAACTAAGTGCCAAGGAGCAGGCAGCGTTTAATTCCCTTCAAAACAGAATATACGGACCAAACAGAATAGAGATTGCGTCCAAAGCATTAATGGAATTGGCACCTGAATACATGATAAGACTCAACGATGACTTTAGAAAATACGTTATTGAACAGTAAAATAGTAACCCGTTTAGTTATTGTTTGCTTTTTGCTTTTGGTAGTAGTACCTTTTGCAGCAGGCCTTATGTATGCTATATTATATTCAGTTGGGTTAATAGGTATTTTGTCAAATGGGTTTACTACATCGCATATTTCAGGCACAGTTCAAAACCCGGAAATACTTTTTTCATTACTCTATAGTTTTTATGTTGCTTCTTGCTCAATGCTTATTTCTTTAGTGCTTTCACTAGGAGGGGTACTCTTTTTTAAATCTTCCATTACAAAAGGTAAGTGGTCGTTTTTCTCTTATTTACCGCTAGCTGCACCTGCTATCGTTACCGCTTTTGTTTCCTTGCAGGTATTCAACAAAACTGGCGTTCTTTCAAGGGTTTTATATCAAACAAACGCGATCAGTGATCTTAGCCAGTTTCCAGATATGGTGAATGATAGTTTGGGTATTGGTATCATCACTACACATGTATTAATGGCAACACCGTTTTTCCTGATTTTCTTTTCCAACATATATGAAGCAGAAAATTTGAAGTCCTTATCCGAGGTCGCCAAATCATTGGGTGCATCTTCAACGAAGGTTGCCGAAAAAATAGCTATTCCACTATTGCTAAAAAAAGGATTAAATACCATATTGCTTTATTTCATTTTTGTAATTGGCTCTTATGAAATTCCACTCATACTCGGTCAGCAAAGTCCGCAAATGATTTCAGTCTTGATTGTCCGAAAAATGCAACGATACAATCTAATTGACATTCCACAGGGTTATTTTTTATCGATCGTTTACTCTGTAGTGGTTATATTGTTGATAGCTGTTTTTTTAAAATCTAAAAAGCCGGTAATATGATGAAACGCTTAAAACGACCAATTGCATTTTTATCTTTGTTAGCATTCAGCTTCCCGTTTATTTTTCTTTTTATATTATCTATTGCCAAAGGATGGAATTTTCCAAATTTGCTGCCCTCGGGCTACAGCACAGAACGATGGAGTGGGTTGGTTCAAAATACCGGCGGGCTTCTACAAAGCTTACTGCTTTCCTGTAAGATTGGCCTTGTTGTTGCAATTGTTTCTACCTTCACAGGCTTTACCATCAGCCGCTCGATATCTTTGCATAGCAAACGAAAATACTTACTCTTTGCCTGTTATTTTCCTTTGGCACTATCGCCGGTTATTTACTCGTTGCTGCTGAATCATTTTTTTCTTAAGTTTAATTTGTCTGGTACTTTTATGGGTGTTGTAATTGCACAGCTTATTATCACGATACCCTTCAGTATTTTATTGCTGAGCAGTTTCTGGAACGAACGTATTCGTTCTTTAGAGCAGGTAAGTAGCACTTTGGGCAGCAATTTGCAGCAAATATTTTTTAGGGTTTTATTGCCAGTGGCGTTACCGCAACTGTTGATTTGTTTTTTTCAAACATTTCTTGTATCATGGTTTGAATATGGATTAACAATCATTATTGGCGTTGGAAAAGTGCAAACACTAACCCTGAAGGTGTATCAATATATTGGGGAGGCTAATATTTTTTATGCTGCATTGAGCAGTTGTCTCATTGTTTTTCCACCCGCTATATTTTTATGGATTAATAAAAGATATGTTTTTTCTAAATTAAATTAATGCTATTAAATATCCAACATATCAGCAAACAATACTCCGCTGAAAGTGTGCTTGAAAATATAAGCCTCACTTTAAATGAAAACCGTACGCTCAGTATTTTGGGCAAATCGGGTTGCGGTAAATCTACCTTACTTAAAATTATTTCCGGCCTTGTTTTACAAGATAGGGGGGATATTATTTTGAAAGGAAAAAATATAAATATGTTGCCTGCCAACTTACGTCACATCGTTTACATGAGCCAAGAAGCCTTACTATTTCCACATTTGAATGTTTTTGAAAATATTGCGTTTGGACTGCGGATTAAAAATGAGAAAAAAGCGATGATTGAAACAAAAGTAAATCATTTGATTACCCGACTTGGTTTACATGGTCATCATCAAAAGATGCCACAGCAGCTTTCAGGCGGTCAGCAACAGCGTGTCAATTTCGGCAGGTCATTAATAATCAACCCGCCTTTATTATTATTGGATGAACCATTTGGTAATCTGGATACACAAACGCGAGCAGAGATGCAACAACTATTTAAACAGGTTGCTGGTGAATTTAATATTGCTTCTATATTTGTAACGCATGATATTAAAGAGGCTTTATTGATGGGAGACAATATAGGCTATATGAATAACGGACAACTAAAAATATACGAAACTAAAAAATCATTCATTTCAGATAGTATTACTGGTGCACAACAGGAAATATCTTTCTGGCAAACTCTATAAATTATGTCTACAGAGAACACATACAATCATTATGAAAGTATTTATTGGGTTTTTACTCAATTGTGTAATGACAAATGCGACCACTGTTACAATAGCTCGGGTCCGCAAGGGGAAAGAATTTCCGAAGAAGATTGTATGAACATTATTGCCAACTTACCGGATACTGTGGACAGGTTGATTCTTTCGGGCGGCGAGCCATTGGCTGAAAAGAAATTATTATACAATATTTTAGATCGCCTGAAAGAAAGGTTTAATGGTGCTACTCAGATTATGTTGCAAACCAACGGAGATTTACTAACTGGCGAAATTTTGGATACACTTGTTGAAAAAGGAGTTACCCGTATTGACCTTGCAAGTATTGACCGGTACCACAAAAATGCAGGAGCAAGGCTCGGAGTCTTAAAAGAACTCTTTTTTTCCCGTGGTTTTAGTGACGAAAATTCAGCGCCACTAATTGAAAAGGATACTTACTTAAAAAATGAAAAACTTTCGTTTGGCTACTGGGGCGCTACTGAAGATTTATGGCTTGGAGGTAATTGGGCAAGAGGCAGAGCAATGGAAAAAAATGGCTGGCTAAAAAATCCTGACCATAATTTTTGCAAAATTTTATCAGGAGCAAGGGGTTTCCTGGGGGGGACCGAACTACCTATGGAAATTTCCATTCAACTTTGGAAAATCAATCCTTGCTGTCCTGGTACAAAATTCCCAATGGGGGATGCAAGAAAAGAAAAAGTAGCTGATGTTTTGCAACGAATTTCTAAAATCGAAATGTTTCAAAAACTCAACTTAGGTGAACCTTGGCAAATGGGCAAACATATAGGCATATCCGAGGAACAGGCAAAAGCTGAAACAGCAGTTGTTGAAAATATTTGCCTGTATTGCGACCTTTTCTTTTTAAAGCACGTTGATAGTAAAACACTGGAACCCAAAATACTAATCACAACTCTGCCCAATATATAAAAAGTAAATGACAGCAGCCCTAAACTGTTCCGTTCAAAACTGGCGTTTTAGTCTCAACAACTGTTGCTTGGCCATAAGCTGGAGCCAAATCAAGCATTGGCACTTTGTAATAAAAATACTCAGCGCTAACAAAATCGCAAACTTACAAACGATTCGAAGCTTTGTGCAAACCTGTTGAAATAGCGGCTATATTGTTAAACTGCATTTTGAATGATACAGTATTAATGAAAAGCTATTACAGTTGCACTTTAAAACTTCCAAATACACCAAAGTGGCTTACGTTGTTTTCAGGCAATGGAGTGGGTGATAACCGCCAAACCAGATCCAGCCGGAATAATTTAAAAATATTGTCAACCCCGGTTCCCGCTTCCAGGTACGAATTACCGTCCAATGTCTTTAAGGGATAGACCCCGACAAAATTGTAAACTTTATTTGCGTCACTCAAATTTCCGGTAATAGCTTTCACATTCCAAAATTGCCTGAACTTTAATTTTCTTGTCAAGGGAATATATTTAAAAAATCCGCTGCCAAAATTGTGTTCCAACGAAAATCCAGCATAACGGTCGCTGACAAATTCATACCGGTTCATTAAATTAAAAGCATACTTATTATAATAATACACTTCATTACCGGGGTGTACCTCTAGAAAAACGTAAGGTAGTGTGCCGAATACTTTACCTCCATAAACATTGAAGGATAATTTTCCGAAAGGTGCAATTGAAATATCGTCGCTGATACCGCCTGATAGTTTCTGATATGAGTAGCTGCTGTTTAATATCCCTTGGATTCCTTGGGTAAATTCTATTTCGGCAATAGGATAAGTACTGCCTAAAGTATAACGGAAGAACGTCTTCTCAAAAAACTTTTCTACGTAAGCAAACCTGAGCCGGATCGCAATTTCCGTCGTATTTAGTGCTTCTCCATTCCTTACAGGAAATAATTCTTTACCTGGAATATTTTTTAAAGGCGTATAAATTTTATTCGTCAAACTTAGTGTAGAAGATAATCCAATTTTAGAATCCCTGAAATATTCTATCTTCTTTTGTTCTAGATTAATAAATTTTATTGGAATATTTTTTTTACGTACGGCTACCGCTAAAATATTATCCCCGCTGATATCGCTTCTATTATAATTTTGATTAAAACTTAAATCATTAATATAGGACATGTGAATAGTTTGCCAGGGATTTCGTTTCAACATCCACAAAGCTTCTGCCTGTCCTTTAAATCTTTTATCAGTAAAGCCATAAGCAAGGTACCCATGCAAGTAAATATTTTTGCTAAATATTTTGTTCGTTCCTACATCGAATCTGATTCTTGTTCCTTCCAGCGCATTTCCACTTATCCAGTTAAACCAAGGTCCAATTTGAATTTTACCAATATTTTTATAGCCAGTGCTCAAAAAATACAGGGTATTATGTATCCGTTTATAAGCAGGAGAACGTTGTATGGAATCAACCATTACATAAATGCCTTTTTCAGTTTTGCTAAGAGGCTCTGTCCTTGAGGTATCCCAATAATTGTTGGACTTATCTTTAACATCTGCTAATACTACTACTTGTTCTGTCAAAGTATTTTGTGAAACTTCCTTTTCGATAACAAGGGAGTTAATAATTACTTTGTTATAATTAGTAGTTTTTTTTGCAATAAAACCAACTGATTTATTACCCAATGGATTAAGGTTTACCACAAATTTGTCCTTGCTCAAAAACCAAGTACTGTCATTAATCAAACTAAACTCCTGCACAATACTGAGTTTATCTACAAAATTTAAATTGGATTCGCTGTTCACATGCAATATAATTTTTTGTACAGCAAACGTACTGTCATGTATCCAGCAATCACCGATAAAGGTATTTTGTCCCTTTCGTTTAGGAATAAATACTAAATGTAGCAATCTTCTGCCAGCCACGTATTGGGTGTCTACCAGTTTATAATCGTAATAGGCATCTCCGTTACCATGAATGGGACTTATATACTTCTTATCAAATACGGGTATAAAATTATTATAGATGATTATATTCTGATAGCGGCCACCGAGATATTTGGTGATGCTTTCGTTTGTTACGCCGGAAATTTGATTAGCCCTGATAATTTCTCGTGTTTTGCGGGGATTTTTTTGATAATAATAATCTGAAAGAGTTTCTGAGAAGAAGGTGGGAAGGATAGGTTTTTCTTCTAATGTGCTATCAATGCTATTGGCTATGAATCTGAACTTTTTGAACAACCTGCTTTTTTCGATTTTTTCTTTATTAAAATTATTTATATCAACCTCTAATTTATTATAAACGTGATAGGTAAAATTATCGTACTTAAAAATATTATTCTCATCCCGGTGTGCCACCACTTTCTTCCACAGGTACCATCCCCTGCTGTGCTTCTGCTTTGCTTTAATGATTACTTCTGCAATGGCTTCACCTGCTTCTAATGCGGCGAGCAATACAATTGTATCGTTCCTTTGCCGTAGTACATAATAAAACGATTTATAGCCAATGCTTGTAATTTCTAAAGTATCTGAAGGCCATTTACTTAATACAAAAGTGAATGCGCCGGAAGAGTCTGTTATTTTTCCGATTGTGGTGTTTTTGAATTTTACACTTGCAAAGGGTAGAAATTCATCCGAGTGGCCGTCTTTAACTAAACCATTGATTACTTTAGATTGTGCGTTTAATGCTAAAAAAGAAAATATATGTAAACAAACTAAGAATCCTTTTAAACAGCATTTTATATTACTCGCTTTATTCATTTCATATACGGACTGCCGGTTAAAGCTTTTTTATTCTTTTAAACATTGGTGTGGATTAGGTTAAGGGTTAGAAAACGATTAAAAATATTTTTACCATCTTTATTTGCTAATTGATTCTTTTCCGTTTTTTATTGTTGGGCAAGCCGCTCCCCAGCCGTCTGTCTATGGTAATGGACTGCTTCTAAAATTATCCAGTAAAAATTCTCTAACAGCGTTTGACCGGTTTTCATTTTTTAAAATCATTAGATTGAATGGTCTGCTCCTCTGTTTAACTACAAAGTTATGAATCTGTTACACCAAGCCCTCGGTTTTATAATTTATTTTTAGTAATTTAATTCTGGCAACATCTCCACAATAGTTTTTCAAAACTGTAGCATGCCGCTGCTGCCAATAAGAACATTCGGTAGATGTGAACTCTACCAGGCCAGTCATTTTTCGTTGTGCCATTTTTAATGACTGCACAAACCAGTCATAAACAATTCCATCTCCTCAATAATGGTAAATGGGTGAAGGCTTTCTATAGTTTGTACATCTGCCAGTTTACCTCTCTTTTCAACTTGGCCGACCTGAATAGTACGCAGCCTTTCGGCTATGTGGCATTATTTGGATATTTGCTGTAACCAACTTCGTTGGCTACGATGGCTTTAAGTCTGTTATTTTTAAATTTTTAACTAAAAAGTAAAACCTTGAATCTACAGATGCAATAAAATCTCCTGAACGGACATTCTTTTCCTGTAATCAGGGTCAAAATGTTTGAATACTATGATACCCTCTTTGTTGATGATATAAATGGCCGGTACGGGTAAATTTGCCCCATTGCTTCCGTTTGCATCATTCAAATCAAGACCAAACTTTTTGTACCTTTCCACTGTACTGCTATCTACAGCAAAGGCAACACCATAGCTTTTCATGATTTTAAGACTGTCATCAAAAAGTACGGAATAAGCAGCTTTCGTTTTCTCTACTGTTTTAGAAATATTATCTGGCTTTTCCGGTGAAACGGCGATGATGGTCGCTCCTTTTTCTTTAATAAAATCTAATGAATCTTGTATTGCTGTTAACTGCTTGTTACAATACGGGCACCATTGTCCGCGATAAAAAACTACCACCACGGTTCCATTTTTTAATTCATTTTTCAAGGATACTTTTTTCCCATTTTGGTCCTTAGCCGTAAAATCAGGGGCTTTGTCATTTACGCCGATATCCTGAGGAAATGTTTGAGCTGTTACTGCCATGGATAATACCAGTTTCAGCATAACCAGATTTAATACCTTCATACGGTTTATTTAGTTTTAAAATTAAAAATAGAAATTTCTATGATGAATAAAATGTAATTCATTTGAAAAATATCACAATTAAATATTGCTTTCCCATATAGTTATTCCCTTAGACGAGGCGATGTCAAATACATTACAAAAAATTTAAAAAATATTGCAGTCTGTTTTATTTCAACTCTATTAAATCGCCGTTTAGCCATTTAAGGCTTGCTTGAAAAATATTAGTTGTTAATTTTTAATCACTGTGAATGTCTGGAAAAATCTATTGATTGGATGATAACTTCATCAACAATTCAGTTATCTCCTTTTCCCTCGTCCATACAATAAAGTGATTTTCATTGAAAAACGTTGTAACAGAAACAGAGGCTGATTTAGTAAACATTTTTTTCGCATAAGCCACATTGCTATAAGGTACAAGCATATCTTTTGTACCATGCAGTATATAAACAGGACAAGTTACTTTATCGTAATCGGCCCTCATCTCTTTTAAATCTTTTTTCAAATACCATAATTCTTCATTGCTGGGTCGCAATGCTCCGGGAACTAAAAAGTTTAAAGCCGTTTTATATAATACAGGTCTCCATTTTTCAGGGTTTTCTGCTGCAGGGTCAAGAGAACCCGCAAGGATTACGATTGATTTGCTGTATTGTGGCCTTGCAGCTGCCAGCTTTACCGCTAGAGGTCCTCCAAGGCTATGCCCAATAATAATAAAAGGTTTTTTATTACAGACACTATCCATCCATACAGCTATGATATTTGTTTGTGCTGTTAGGTTCATGGCATTTCCAAAATCGCTGTACCCGAAGCCTGGCCGGTCTATAGAAATAATACGGAAATGTTGCAGAAGCGCACTGTCCTTTAAATAATTCTGAAAAGCATCCCAACTTCCAGGTGTGCCATGAACAAATAATAAGGTAGGTAAAGTATCATTACCAGTTACTGCATAATGCAGCGGGAAGCCATTTATTTTTTTAACGGGTGTTTCTAATGTCACTCCTGCAGCACTAAATTTCTTTTTTGCCTCCCTATCACTCATCCGAAACTTCATACAACTTTGAGCCATGATTAGCCAAAGTAATAATAGAACTGTTATTATCTTAACTGGTAGCTTAAAGTATCGAAGCATAAAGTAAGTTAGTTCTTAAAAGGTTGGTTTTACAGTTTTATTTGGCATACAAATGACTGAAATCATTTGTTGGGCGAGACATCATGAATAAACGCAAACTTTCGTTAACCCAAAGAACTAATTAATTGAAACAACTCATGCTGAATAGACTGTGTCTTATCTTTTACATACCATTCATGCAATTCCTTTTCAAACTCCTCCCAGGATTTTTCTTTTGGGTTCATCTTCCATGCCATTAGTATTTTTTGTGCAGATGCCGGACGGGGCCCCCACACAAAAGCCTCTTTGCCCAATGTTTCATTTACCACAATTAATTTAGGGATGGCCCTTGCTCCATTGGTCAGATATTGATCCATGATTTCAAGATTTTCTTCACGCAATAAAATTTGTAACTTTATTTTATTTGGATTCAACTTTGCTATTTCTGCAATTACAGGGAGGTTTTGAGCGCTATCTCCACACCATGCTTCCGTTATAACCAACCACGTATAGTTGTGTTTTAAGTTTTCTACTGCCTCCTTAAGTGCTGTGTTTAATGAAATGGTTTTATGGATCCGTTGCGTTCTTACTAAGTTTAATTTGGTAAAATCAATTAGGGCCTGAGATGGATTTTGTGAACTTGTTTCCCCTCTTTTCACCCATTCTTCAAAATGCTTTGAATAACTTTCGTAAGTAAATTGGTTCAATTCTTTCATTATTGTGCTCCTGATTTTATTTTTTTGTTTGTGATACAGCATGTTTTCCAAACTCAATCAATTGTTTTGGCTTTATATAACCTTGTGTGAAGGTGAGCATCTGACCGCTAGCATCGGTTATGATCAAAGTTGGATACGCAGTAATTGAATATTTTTCTGATAATGCAGGGCCATCGCCTTTTTCCATATCTATCGCTATGTTGATAAAATTATTGTTGAAGTACTCTCCGGCTTCCTTATCA
>Ga0105049_10000235_pt1 | contig 57626 bp, 45 predicted proteins | sample MAT06_FD_78087 | JGI IMG/M metagenome (GOLD analysis project Ga0105049, IMG submission 78087) | Freshwater microbial communities from Lake Fryxell liftoff mats and glacier meltwater in Antarctica - MAT-06 | ecosystem: Environmental > Aquatic > Freshwater > Ice > Liftoff microbial mat | place...
ATTCCAATTCCTGCAAGTGCATTACCAACATTGGTAGCTGGTAAAAAGTATACTCTTTTTGTGAATGGGTTATTAGGAAATGGAACATTAGATTTTAAAGTTGTTGAAGATAATTTTGTGGCAAATCCATTGAAGCCAATGATTCGTTTTGCTCACATGTCCCCAACCTCTCCAATTATTGATATCTTATTAGAAATTCCCGGTGTGGGAGACCAAGAAGTTCCTTCATTACAAGGAAAAACCTTTCAAGAAGTTACCAGTTTCTTTGAAGTCAATTCAGGAACTTATCCTTTAAAAGTTCGCGTTACTGGTACACAAACAATTGCATTAACAATACCAAGTTTAACCTTTACTAATGGTAAAGTAATTACAATTTATGCTCACGGTTTAGCTTCTGGAACTCCAGCACTTGGTGCAAGTGTCATAATGCATAACTAAAAGTTTAAAATTCTTTCGAATTTTTTAGCCATACAATTGTATGGCTTTTTTTATTTCAAAAATACTCGATATAGTATAACGTTATGTTATGAAAAAAGAGTAATTTAGAATATTATGTTAGAAGAAATTCAGTCTACAAAACGAAGACTTTCAGAAATTGAATCAGAATTAGGAAAACTACTCTCTAAAAGAGATAATCTAAAAAAACAATGGCTTTCTGAAAAAGAAACCTTAGGTTCGGTCCGTTTACTTAAAGAAGAGTATGAACGACAGAAAAATCTCGCAACAGAATATGAACGATCTGGGGACTACGGAGCCGTAGCAGAAATACGGTATGGAGTTTTAGTTGTTTTAGAAAAAAAGATAGTTGAAGCTACAAATAAGACAAAATCACTTCAAACAGCAGATTCGTTGTTAAAAGAAGAAGTTAGTGCAAATGATATAGCTGAAATTGTCTCACGTTGGACAGGAATTCCAATACAAAATATGTTGGAAACTGAAAGAACTAAGCTCTTAAAAATTGAAGATCGAATTCATTCAAGACTTGTAAACCAAAAAGAAGCGGTAAATGTAGTTGCGAATGCATTGCGACGTTCCCGTGCGGGGCTACAAGATTCAGCCAAGCCAATAGGTTCTTTTATTTTTTTAGGCTCAACAGGCGTTGGGAAAACAGAATTAGCAAAAGCACTTGCAGAATTTATGTTCGATAACGAATCCGCATTAGTTCGAATAGATATGAGTGAATATATGGAAAAGCACTCAGTTTCGAAGTTAATAGGTGCTCCTCCTGGATATGTTGGTTATGAAGAAGGCGGACAGTTAACTGAAGCAATTCGTGTTCGACCATACTCGGTAATTTTGTTAGATGAAATTGAAAAAGCTCATCCAGAAGTTTTAAATGTACTCCTTCAAATTTTAGATGATGGACATAGTACAGATTCGAAAGGTCGGTTCGTAAATTTCAAAAATACTATTATCATAATGACATCGAATCTTGGATCGGAATTAATTCAACAGATTATTCCTACATTGACTGAATCTAATCGAGATACGGTAATGAATGAAATAAAACCTACTATTCAAAACTTGTTACGCCAAAACCTTCGACCCGAATTTCTAAATAGAATTGACGAATTAGTATTGTTTAAACCTTTGTTACTTGAAGAAATACGACAAGTTGCCTTATTACAATTAGAAAAACTAACTTCTTTGCTTTTAGAACGTTCGATAGGATTAGAACTAACTGCCGATGCTCTCGATTGGTTAACAAAACGTGGATTTGATCCTATCTATGGTGCAAGACCAATGAAACGTTCGATTCAAAAATATATAATTGACCCACTTTCTGTTCATTTACTTTCTGTAGATTTTGTAGCTGGAGATACTATTCTCATAGATGCAAATGATAATTCCTTTGTTTTTAACAAGAAAAGCTTATGAAAACTTTACTATTGATTCTCTTCGTACTTATTCTATCTGCTTGTAGTGGTTCAAAAGAATTAACAAAGGAACAAGAAAAAACAACATCAGAATTAGTAAGTTCTTCGAAACCAAAACTAGAAAATTTTTCTGTACAAAGTGAAGTTACCGAAGGAACAGAAGTTGCTTTGCAATGGTGGTTTTCGAACGCAGTATCTGTATATTTTCCTCAAAATCGTTCGTTTTATAAAGCGAGTGATAAAATATCATTTCTTTTAAAAGAATCGAAAACACTACAGTTAATTGCTACAAATGCGAAAGGTGATACTTCAGTTCATTCATTTTTTGTTAAGGTTATTCCAAGACAAGTAACTCCAGATACTTATACCATTAAAGGTCCAGTTAATTCCAAAAAAATCTCATATCCGATTGCAAAAAGTACCATTGAATCAAATTTTATTTCTGGAATGATAGATTTTACGGAATCGAAAATAGAACAATTGTTTATTCGAAACATTGTTGCTGAAGATTCAATGTTAATAATTACAGTTTTACCGTTAGATAAAAATGGTAATTTTATAGCAAATATTGATTCGAAAGAGGCTCGAACTACATGGAGTGCAACTGCTAAAAGTGGAACTTCTTCGTTGGTAATTCCAATTACTAAAATACAAGAAAATGTTTGGTTGAAAGAAACTCCAAAACCATTAGATATTACAATTGTCTTAGACAAATCTGCCACAAATGACACTAAAATTAAATCTATTCTTCGCCAGTTGTTAACTTTTGTTTCGAACACAGCCGACGAAGATCGTTATTCATTTTATGCATTTAATCAAGATGTACAAACAATATCAGCATCCCAAAGTAAAAAACAAATGATTGAAGAAATTCAGAATTCTATGACTATGATTCCTTGGGGAATGAGTGCTCCATATATAGCAACCTATACTGCATTAGATGACGCTATTTCAAGAAAAAATGAATTTATAGACCCCATTATAGTTTTATTAGTTCACTCAAATGACAATGCTTCAATTCATAAAAACATTGTCGATGTTGTAAACAAAGCTCGTTCAAACTCTATTCCAGTTACTGTACTGTCGTTTAATAGCCAAATTGATAGCTATTATTATAAATTGCTTACAAGTTCAACAGGAGGAGCGTTTTACGCTGTTGAAAATTCAAATACAACTGACATAATGAAAATCCTTCAAGAAATTTATTATTCTCAAAAAATTGGATACACACTGACAATTCCTAAAATTAATTTTGAACAAATTAACGAAACCTTTACTATTCAAGTAGTTTCAAAACAAGAACTTTCTACAATCCCACCTACAATTTCTGATGAAAAAAATCTTAATGTGGTTTATTCACCAGAAGTTGAATTTATTAGTAAGTTCGACAGTCTAGAGATTTTAGAATCTTCTTCACTCTATTTTAATTATCATCAAAGCAATGTCAATCCAAACTATTTAACAATGTTAAAAAACATTGCAACAATGTTGATAAAAGATCCAAGTAAGAAAATTCTTTTGGTAGGAAATACTTCACCAAAAGAGTTCTCAAATTCTAAAGAACATAGTGTACTTGCAGATTTTAGAGCAAAGAACGTAAGAGCTGAATTGGTGAACTATGGTGTAGTTCCAAATCAAATTTATGTGAAAGAAGTGGGTGCTTCAAAGCCGTTACAGGCTATAGAACTAAGTCAGTGGGAAGAAGAATTTAACAGAAGAGTTGAAATACTTTGGTTGGATCCATCTAGAAAACCTTATGAAATAAAAGCAGGTCAAGTATCTTCAGAATACGAAGCACAACAAAAGGTGAATGAGTGGAATGAAAGAGGCATCAAGTCTTATTTTGATGCCTACTTAGAAGATAAAAATCCAATTTATAAAGTATTCCTATGGGGATTTGCTACTAAAACTGAAGCAGAAGAAACAGCAAAGAATTTATCAAAGAAATATAATGTTAAACTATCTGTTGAATAGTGAAAATATTAATGCTTAACAGAAGATCGTTTCAATACAAATGACAACAGTGGTGGTGTAATTAACGTAGTTACTATTACCATTATAACAACAATTGAATAAATTTCATCGTTTACTACTCCAATGGCTTTACCTGTAGCGGCAAATATAAGTCCTACTTCACCACGAGGTACCATTCCAATACCGACTAAAAGTTTGTTTTTGCCCTTACCCGCACCTAGACCTGCAAGTAATTTACCTGCAATTGCAACCGCACTAATAGCAAGCCCACTTAGAAGTAATTCCCATTGCATAAAGGTTCGTAAATCTACTAACATTCCAGTTAATACAAAGAAAACAGGAGTAACAAACATTCCTAATGGAGCAACTAATTCTTCTACATGATGATGATCGTGTTTTTTCAGTGCTCCTTCAATATCATATTTTAACTCAGTAGAACCTCTAGAAACTATAGATCTAATCTCAGAAGCAAAAAGTGAAGAATCGAAATGTTTATAATGTACTTGGTCTAAAACTAAACCTGCAGCAAAAGCACCTACTATAGGAGCTAAACCAATTAAATATGCTAGATATGAAAACAGTAAACAAAATGAAATTACAAATGTAAATTTCATAGATCCTGATTTAGAAATTAACGATAGGAAGCGGGTAAATCCTGGAGCTGCATAAGTACCAATAAGGACCGCACCAACTAAAAACGCAATTGCTTTAGCAAGAATAATTGTAATGTCTAATCCAGAAACTGATCCAACCTTAATAATGGCTGTTACAACCGCTAAAATTATCAATCCTAATACATCATCAATAACAGCAGCACCAAGAACTATTTGAGATTCTTTTGACCGTAGTATATTTAAATCTTGAAATACTCTGGCGGTTATTCCTACTGAAGTTGCAGTTAAAGTAGCACCTAAGAATAAATAAACGTGGTCAACTGTAATGTAACTTGGTAAAGTTGTAAAATGTTCTTTCGGAATTAATAATGGTCCAACAACGAAAGTTCCTAACATAAATGGAACAACAACTCCAATTAAGGCTACAACAAGTGCTGGAATACCAACCTTTTTCATATCGTGAATTGTAGATTCTAATCCAACTTGAAAGAGTAGTATTATTACACCAAGTTCTGCAATGAATTTTACATAGACATCGGTCTTAATTGGTTCAAACCATGTAAGGTTCAGTAAAACTAAATTGCCTAAAAACACACCCATTAACAATTCACCAAGAACTGCAGGTTGTTTTATTTTTTCAATAATACCAGAAAGTTTTGCTGCAACAAGTAAAATAGCAATCCATAAGAAAGTAGATTCAAACCCTGATGTTCCAGAAGCAAAAACTGTTTCACAACCGAGAATAAAAATTCCGACTAAAAGACCATATTGTTTGAAATTGGGGGATAAATTTCGAATTGAAGTAAACGAACTAAGAAATTTCATTATAGTCCAAATTTGTTTTTAAAGTATACAAAAATAGGTTATTTCTCAATAAGGAACAAAATTAAGAGAAATTATCCGTATATTCGCTTGATATATACTGTTATTGTATTCATTCAAAAGTAAGAAGCTTTGATATACCCTGAATTAGCTATTTCTTCTGCTCCAATAGGTGTTTTCGATTCTGGAGTTGGAGGTTTAACTGTTTTAAACAGATTGTTAGAAATACTTCCTGAACAAGATTTTATTTATCTTGGCGATACTGCAAGAGTTCCTTATGGTAATAAATCAGAAGAAACTGTAAAAAATTATGCCCTTCAATGTTCTCAATTTTTAGTTGAAAAAGGTGCAAAATTCATCGTAATAGCCTGTAACACTGCATCTGCAGTTGCTTTAGATTTTGTACGAAGTAAAGTAAATGTTCCAGTTATTGGTGTCATTGAAGGAGCTGCAAGTGTTGCAGTGGAAAGCACTAAGAATAATTCCATTGGTGTAATAGGAACAAAAGCAACTATTCGTTCAAATGCTTATTCTGTCGCTATTAAAAACAAATCAAATTCAAAAATAAAAATAACTTCAATTGCTTGCCCACTATTAGTTCCGATTGTTGAAGAAAATTGGCAATTCCATCAATCTACAAAGTTAATAATAAATGAGTACTCAAAAGTATTGCATCAAAATGAAATTGATACTTTAGTATTAGGTTGTACACATTATCCTATGTTAAAAGAACAATTTAAAAATGAACTACCAAATGTTCAACTTGTGGATTGTGGTCAATCTACAGCAGAATTAGTAAGGGTAATGTTGCCTCAATTTCAAGTACAATTTATATCGTTGAAAGAATCTAGTTCAAAAGTAGATTTCTATATTACAGACAACGATTCAAATTTTCCCACCATAGCACATTCATTTTTAGGTTTTTTACCGAAAAATATTCAAACTGTTGATTTAGATGCTATACCAATTTAATTAATTAAATGAAAAAAATATGTCTGTAAACCGTATGGAATCTTCAATTGCTACTTCTGTTTCCATAGAAATACTTGAAAAACAACTAGATGTTGCTTCTACAGAAGCAGCTAAAAGTTTTATGAGTACAATTGACATAATGGAATCTTTAATTTCTACCAATGAACGATTCTACGAAGGAAGCCACTGCAGATTTATTGCTACTAAAAGTGCATTAATCGCACAACAATTAGGCTTTCAAGGATATGAAGTATTTGAAATTCAAACAGCTGCTTTACTCCATGACATTGGTAAAATTGGTTTTCCAGATTATATATCTTCTAAGTATTATTCTGAATTTACGAATGAAGAACAAAAAATTTATTACAAACATCCTGAACTCGGTAAACAGTTGTTGAGTCAAAATTCTAATTTTGACTCAATTGGAGATATAATTTTACAACATCATGAAAAAGTTGATGGATCAGGTTTCCCTTACCATTTAAGTGGAAGTGAAATTCATATTGGTGCACAGATAATTTCCGTTGTAGATTTCTATCATAATGCAGTATTTCGACGCAAAAGAGATCGTACTCAAATGACAGACTCCTCACTTTCGGCAATAAATGGAACTGCATTAGTTGCCCAATCTCAAAAACGTTCAACTCAAGCAGTTCAATACCTGCTCTCAAAAAAGAAAACCATTTTCAATCAAGAAGTTGTAGATTTATTTGTTCATTTAGTAGAATATGATAGAGACAATTTAAGTGAACAAACAATTTTACGTTGCTCAGTGCATCAGTTATCTGACGATATGATAATAGCACAAGATTATTATACAACCTATGGACTGTTAATAGTTGCAAAAGGAGAACATGTCAAAGAGCATGTTCGAAATGCTCTCATTAAATTTGCAAACAACGGAGAAGTTCCTCCAAAAATATTAGTAATGCGTTAAAATGATACAATTTATAATTCGAAAAATATTCTACTCCTTCCTTGTTCTCATAGGAGTAATTACGGTAACATTTTTCATAAATTTTATTTTACCTGGAGATCCTGCACGGTTAATGTTGGGTCAACGAGCTGACGCTGCTTCCGTTGAGTCTCTAAGAAAACAATTAGGGCTCGACCAACCAGCAATTATTCAATATTTCTCTTATGTAGGAAGGTTAGCAAAAGGTGATTTGGGAAGATCTTATTCTACTAATAGAGATGTTTTAGAAACTATAGCAGACCGTTTCCCTGCAACTGCATTACTAGCATTTACTTCAATGATTGTTGCAACAATTCTTGGCATTGGATTAGGAGTGTTATCTTCGTTAAAACCTCAATCCTTCTTCGATACAACTGCAATGTCTGTTGCCTTATTAGGAATATCGCTTCCTGCCTTTGTAGTGGGATTATTGATAGCTTTATTGTTTGGAGTAGTGCTCGATTGGTTTCCAATTTCCGGGTACATAAACAAGGGATGGGAATACCTGACCTTACCAGTTATTACCTTAGCCTTACGACCACTTTCTATTATTGCAAGAGTAACTCGTTCGAGTATGTTAGAAGTTCTTCATCAAGATTACATTCGTACAGCGAATGCAAAAGGTTTAAGTAAAGCAAAAGTTATTGTTAAACATGCATTACGTAACGCATTAAATCCTGTTATAACAACCGTAAGTGCTTGGTTCGCTGGTTTACTTGCAGGTACTTTCTTTGTTGAATATATATTTAACTGGCCCGGAATTGGAACAGTTACATTAAATGCAATTGAAAAATTAGACTTTCCAATGATTCAAGGAACAGTTCTTTTCACCGCTGTAATCTTTGTTGCTGTAAATCTAATTGTCGATATTATTTATTCCTTTGTAGATCCGAAAGTGAAAATATCATAACTATGAATAAAGCTCAACATACATCAGAAAGTCAATACAAAAAGGTTGTTCGAAAGTTGTTAAAAAACTACGGTTCTGTCGGTGGAATAATTGTCATTATACTAATGGTAATTTTTGCAATTTTTGCAGGATCGATTTCCACTTTTGACCCAACAGTACAAGTTTTAGAATACGCAATTCAACCTTCTATGTTTAGGGGAAATGTATTATTAAAAAAGAACAAAGCAAATCTCGAAAAACCTATTATCATAGCAATACAATCTTACATTATCAAAAAAGATACAGTTTTTTATATTGACGCTCTTTCAAGAAATCAAAAAATAGAAACTGTTTCTCTATTTGGTGATTCAGAAAATGAATGGCATAAAGAACCACTATATTACTTTGGCACTGACCGATATGGTCGTGATGTTTTTTCTCGAATTATTTATGGTGCAAGAGTTTCTCTAGCCGTTGGGTTAATTTCTCAATCAATTGCATTGTTTATTGGCATAATTCTTGGTGCATTTGCTGGTTACTTTCGGGGGTATACTGACGATGTCATAATGTGGTTTGTAAATGTAGTTTGGTCGTTCCCAACAATTTTATTAGTAATTGCATTTTCAGTTGTTTTGGGACAAGGTTTTTGGCAAACATTTGTAGCCATTGGAATTTCTTCTTGGGTGGATATTGCGAGAATAGTTCGTGGTCAATTCTTTTCATTACGTGAACAAGAATATGTAGAAGCAACTCGTGCTTTAGGGTACGGAACAATTCGAACAATTTTTAGACATATTTTACCAAATGCATTAGGACCAATTATTGTAATTGCTACAGCAGGTTTTGCTACTGCGATTATATCTGAAGCATCTTTAAGTTTCCTTGGATTAGGTGTTCAACCTCCTACTCCATCATGGGGGCAAATGATTCGTGATGGTTACGGTTATATCGCTGCTGGTTCAAATTGGGGCTTAACCTTATATCCTTGTATTGCAATGGCAATCGCTGTATTTGCTTTCAACTTATTTGGAGATGGACTACGCGATGTATTAGATCCAAAAAATATAGAAAAGTAATGTATGAGTACTTTAGCAAAAAACGTTCTGATTGTTGATGATGATTCATCATACAGGCGTTTGTTAAAAAATGTATTGCAACAAATTGGAGCCCGTTTTGAAGAAGCAACAGATGCTTCAGAAGCTTTAAAACAAATTTCGAAATCTGTCCCAAGTCTTATTATTATGGATATTAATCTTCCAGATAATAGTGGTTTAGGTTTGCTCAAAAAAATCCGTGCAACCGAGGAAACTGCAAAAATACCAATAGTAATATTTTCATCAACTACGTCAATAGAATTGATAATGTTGTTAAAACGAATTGGTATTACTGACTTTATAGTTCAAAATTTAGAAATTTCTAAGATTCAAGAAAAGCTCGAAAAAATCCTACTAAATTCTTAAAAAAATGCAACTTCAACAAATTAAAGTTTTTTTCAATTCTGAACTATTGAATCCGATTTTATTAGTTTTTGGAGAAGAAGATTTTTTTATAGATACTGCATTTTCACAAGTGACAGAATTTATAAAAAAACGGGAAATTGACGATTTCGATGTAACTATTGTAAACGGGTCGGATACAACGGAAGATTTCATAGTTTCTACTTGTTTATCATACCCCTTTATTTCTCCCCAAAAATTAGTAGTTGTCAAGCATTTCGAGTTACTAACATTATTGGGAATGCCGAAGAAAAAATCAGACCCAACTCCAGCATTTTTGACATATCTATCGAATCCAAATCCATCTACGTGTTTAATCATTTTTACTAATGATAAAAAACTATGGGGTTATTCAAAATCACTTCGTTCAAAAAAAGAAACAAAATTACCTTATCCATATTTTCAAATTTCTCAAAGTTTTGATTGGGTAGAATATCAAAAAATTTCAGAATCATCAATTCCAAAATGGTTATCAGAAACATCAAAACAATTTGGATTTGAACTCACACCAGAAGCATCGGAAGGATTGTTACATCAAATTGGAACGAATGTACGTGAATTACATAATGAACTTATGAAAATTTCTACGTATTCTAAAGACAAAAAAACGGTTACCTACAACGATGTTGCTGAAATAGTAGGAATGTCTCGAGAATATAGTGTTTTAGAGTTTACGAAGGCGTTTAACGAGAAAAACGGCGCAAAGGCTTCTGAAATTCTTTTTCGTCTCTTAGAACACGATAAAATTGAGTTATTGTTGGTGGGATCACTTACTCGTTCGGTGCTACAAATATGGTCATTGAAAGAGGCTCAATTAGAAAATAGACCATTTAATGAACAATTAGAAGTCTCTGGAATAAATCGATACTTTTTTGATGAGTATAGAGTAGCTGCAAGTAAATATTCATTAAAGGAATTAGACCAAATGATTATTGATTTAACAGATATAGATACTGCCTTAAAAAGTACAACTAAAAATAGTAAGATCTTATTCTTAGAATTTTTTTCAAAACATTTGCCGAATCAGTTATAAATAATTCTTATTCCTAGGTTCCCGAAAAATGATTCTTTCAATGAAGGAATTGCAGAAAATCCAAATGATTTATATCCCATGCCTGTTACTATTCCAATTGCTGGTTCACCTTTAGAATAGTTGGGAAAATAAGATACAGAACTTACAATCTGCCCACCAAAACTTCCTAATTCATCAATATATTCTTTTGGTTGATTCCAAATTTCAATTTCACCTGAAACAAACATTTTATTGGTCAATTCTATTGAAGTAATTTCTGCACCAACTGACCATGGATTAGATATTGATGTAGAAGCTAATCGACCAGAAAGAATCACTTGTAGGGAATTCTCATTCGAAAAAACATTTGACATTTTTATTTCTGCACCGTACGGTGCAAGAACAACATCAAAATATGGTAAATAAGTTACTGTTTTTGTTAGTCGAATAAAGGGAGTAGTTTCAGTTGTTTTTCCTTTAAATGGATACCCAATCAATAACTGATATAACGAGGACCAAATTAACGGATTCAACAATCCAATTGTTGATATTGAGTTAGTGTTTTTAATTGCTTTTGCTGAAGAAAGAGAATCAGCTGTATCAAATCTATTCTTCATTGAATATTTTCTCGTTCCTGAAAATGTTTGATTTTGGAAATATGATCGCAATTGTGAAATTGCTGAAGCTACAATAGTCGAAGACTCTAATATGGAACTTTTGTTCGATTGTAAAACATTTTTTGACACCGAGTTTCTCAGAAAAATACTACTATTAAAGCCTATTGTAGAATTAAAATTTCTTTGAATTTCTGATACAGTAGTATTTGGTAAAGCCGGGATAGTGGTAAGAGTATTGTCCCAAAATCTATATTGATTTTCGAATTGAAAGTTTGTACTTTTCTCATTTAAAGCATAAGACAAACAAGCTGTCCCATTCGAAATAGTTGTAGATAATGGAACAACTATTCCAAATAACAGAGCAGTTCTATAGAAAGTATTCGTTGCGTTTTCTATTCCAGTAAATTCGTTTTCAAATAGTTTGTTAGGAATTAAATTAAAATAGAAACTAAGCAATTCTGTACCTTCACCTATGGTAAGATTGTAATTCCAATGACTAGTCGGAAAAGTATATTGCACTGAAATATCTTGTGTAAAAACTTTATTGAATGAAAGAATGAAAATAGTACAAAGTATTATTTTACAGAACCAATTCTTTTTCTGATTATATAATAAGCTGGAAATAAAACACATATCAATAAACAACCTTTTGGAATCCAATCGCCTTGAAGTATATAAAAAGTAGATTGGGACATTAATGGTATCGTTGCGCTACCTGCAACACGAGTATATTGGGGCAATTCGTAAATTGTTTCACCTAAAGGGGAAATAAATCCTGAAACACCAGTATTTGCACTTCTTACAACTACTCGTCGAGTTTCAATTGCTCTCATAGCAGAAATATAGAAATGTTGTCTCGGTCCTGGAGTATGGTCATACCAAGCATCGTTTGTTATGACAACTAATACTTTTGCGGAAGAATTATCTTCAACATTAGGAATAACATATTGCCTTACAAAATCAGGATAAATAGATTCAATACAAATTATTGTTCCAACTTTAATAGTAGATCCATTCGAATCTACAAATTTTAAAGAATTTTGTTCTTTTCCTATACCCCAAGAAGAAATTCCAACACCCCACTTAAGAGCTTCGATTGCAAATGAAAACGATTCTGCATAAGGCAAACGTTCAGCAAATGGAGTTAATCTCATTTTTCTATGCACATTCAAAGTATTCAAATGTGGTTGAGGTGAAAGTAAAACTGCTGCATTAAATGTTTCAAAAAAAACATTTCCGGATTCTTTTGCCGTGGGTGAAGCTTCTGCTTTTGTATTGTATCGTTTAATATCTGCAAAACCAGTTAATATTGAAATTGAATTAGAATCAACATATTTTAAGATTGAAGCAAATTCTTCCGTGTTTCTTGGTTCAAATAATAAATCAGGTAGTGCAGTTTCGCACCAAATAGAAAGATCTTCCTTCTTTTTTGTTTTATGTAAAGAATCTAAAAGATTGAAATGTATCTGTAGTTGACCTTTAATTCCTTGAGCTCGAACATCTTCCCATTTTTCCCAAGGATTTATATTCGGTTGAACAATTGAAATAGTTGTTTTTGGGTTGTGTAGTAATAATTTTTCGTAGTCGAATTGTCTAAATTTTATAAATCCATAGGCATAAGGTAAAATCAAACAACAAAGAAATCCAATAATAGGAGCTCGAAGTTTAGGAGTTAGAAGGAGAATTTTAAAAGAGAAAGAATCTATTTTTTTATACTGCATATAAAAACGAAACAGTAATGAATTCGCAAATACAATCATTAATGTAACTAACCAAACTCCACCTAAATCTGCAAATTGAACCCAATGAATGTTTGTGAGTTGTGTGTAACCAACAGAAAGCCAAGGGTAAGATAACTCACCTAATGAATGAATCCATTCAAACAATGTCCACAAAAAAGGAAATAGTGCTATTGCTTTTTCAGAGCCAATATATTTCTTAAGTATCAAATAAAACACTGCTGGAACCATTAAAAAGAATGGATGAACAATCCAAACAGCTATACCTGCTGCAAACAAATAAGGATCAGTGTTCTGTTGCCAAGAAGATATCCACCAATTTGTTAAACCATGGTATACAAAAAAAGTAAGGTATAGTATAGAAAAACTACTTTTTTTAGAAGTAGATTCTTCTAAAGCAATCAATAATGGAATAAATCCAATAAAGGCTAAGAACCAAAAGGGTAATGGGGGGAAGGCTAAACCTAGTAGAAGTCCCGACAAAGTACTATAAAAAAGTAGTTTCACTGATAATATTGAATAGTCTATAAAATTTTACAAAAATACGTGAAAGAAATTGAATAGTTGAATAAATTATTTATATTACACTATAAAAAGTAACTTAATCTTTCACTACACTGTACGAAACAGTTATGAAACTAAATATTGACTTTTCACTTTCATTCTTAGAAAGTGAAAAAGAGTTAGCCCCATTGTACGATCTGTTGACAGAAAAACCTGAGGAATGGTCGTTAGCAAATTATGAAGAGCAATGTAAGTTTATGTTTTCTAGAAATGTTCTGTTTTTAAGAACATACGTAGGATTCATAAAACAATTTGCTCCTTTTACTCAGGTAGAATTTGCTGAAATGCTTTCAATTTCTATTGCTACATTGAACAAATGGGAAAATGCTCAAGCATTACCAAACAGATTATCTATAAAATCAGTAGCAAATTTTGCAAATAATGCTTTTAAACCATATCCACTTTTATCTGAAGCAGATATAATGTGTCGATTTTTAGTATTCCATTTTTCAGATAACTTTCAAGTTAATTATAAACCAGTTGGGAAATCTGCAGAAACAGATTACATTTCAACTGATTTTATATTAAATGCATTAGAACACTCAACTGAAGGTTTTATTATAGTTTCAAAAACTGGGTTAGTTCAATTTTCTAATCCGGTAGCAAAACAACTTCTTGGAATGAGAGACGATAATCATTCTACAATATCATTTTATAATGCTCCTTTCAAATTAGTTGATGCTGACGGTAGCCCACTTCCTGCTCAAAGACATCCAATAAACAGAGTTTTTGAAGAATCGAAAGTACTTGAAGTTACCGTAGGAATTCATAGGAATAATGGAACTTTTGGGTGGTTGACAATGAATATTTCTCCAATACAGAAAAAAGAAACTGGAGAGTATTATGCTGCGGTTGTGAACATCAGGGATATGACGAACAGAAAAAGAATTGAAGAAGCGATGCATTCAATGCAAGAAGAACTTCAATTAAAAGTAGAAGAGCGTACTTTAGATTTTAAACATATTTCAAAACGGTTACAAGAAGAATATGAAGCCAAAGAGTTTCTTTCAGCCGAGTTACAATTAGAAAAAAAGATTATAAAGCATATTTTACAGCCAATAATTATAGTAGATAACAAGTTAAATATTATAAATTGGTCTAAGGGTGCAGAAGATGTTTTGGGTTATAACGAAGAAAATGTTATAGGCGAACTGTATTCTAATCTACTTTTCGATCATTCTTATGACAAATTTAATGCTGAAATTCTAAATCCTTTAAAAGAACAAGGAGTAATTTTTGCAAATCAAAAGTTCCAAACAAAAAACGGATATGATATTGAGATAAATTGTCGTTTTTCTATAATGAGAAACATTTCAAGAACATTGTATTCTATAGAAATTATTCAAGATGATTTGCAAATTTTATCGGGTCAACAAAAAGAACGAAGTGTAGTATTAGATTTACTTTTACGATTCACGCCTGTAATATATGTTACGTATTCTGAAAAAGAAACAATACTTTCTTCAGAAGGAAATGGATTGCAATATCTAAGTCTTTCCGGAAATTCAACGATGGGAAAACCTTTTGCTTCTGTTTTTGAACTCAAGAACGAAAGAAAATCGATTCTTAAAAAAGTACTTAAAGGTGAAAATGTTGTTTTTACAGAAACAATTAATGATGTTTCGGTAGAATGGCACTCATTTCAAGCTACATCAAATAATTATATTGCAATTGGAGTTATCCAGCTTTCAACAATTGATTCAAAAAAATCAACAACATCAGAAATTTCATTAATTCCTGAAATGTTATTCCAAACAATTAAAAAGAATTCTGAAGAACATAGTGAAACAATTTCAAGATTAGAAAGAGTAGAAGCAGTTTTACAATTATTAACAAACTTTTCATTTATTGTTGATAGGTATGAAAAAGTGATTTATAGTTCATCAACAAAAAAAGAATATGAAGAACTTTTGTTATCTTCTGAACTTCAATTTCAAAAAGAATGGTTTAAACAATTTAAAACAGAGATAGTTCAACAGTTAACAACTGGGATTATAACTGCTTTACGTGGTGGAGAATCTATTTTAGAACTTCAATCTAAAGGAAAATCTATTACGTGTACATGCATTCCTGTAAAAATTGATGGTTTAACAGATGTAGTTATAATAGTATTCAAGTAAATTTTGTATATTTGTACTTCCGTTAGAGGTGCTGAATCAAATTGATCAGCTGAGATTAAACTCTTAGAACCTGAACTGGCTAATACCAGCGTAGGAAAACGGTAGTACGAATTTTGTTCGTATCTTCCCACCTTATCTCAATTCCTAACGGACATTTTATATGTCCAACTTTTTTACAGGAGAGGTTTTTATGCCTCAAAGAAAACTATTTACTGCTACTTTTTTAGCATTAACTTTTTGTATTGTTCCAATTCTACATTCTCAAAAAGACACATTACGAAAGTATGATATTCCTTCCATTACTGTAACGACAATTCGTGCCGAGGAACGAAAATCTCCCGTCTCTTTTTCTGATATAACTCAGAAAGAACTACAAAGACGTTACACGAATGTAGATTTACCAAATCTTTTATCAGATTTGCCTTCAATTATCTTTTTTTCTGAAAATGGAAATTCGATTGGGTATTCTAACTTGACCATGCGAGGGTTTAATCAACGCAGAATTTCAGTTTTAATTAACGGTATTCCACAGAATGACCCTGAAGACCATAATGTCTATTGGATCAACTCGCCCGACCTTACAACTTCTTTGTCTCGAATTCAAGTTCAACGTGGAGCTGGTTTAGCCTCAACCGGAACGGCTGCAATAGGAGGAAGTATTTCATTAACAACGAATGATTTTACTAATGAGAAGTTTATTCGTTATTCTACAGGAATAGGAATACAAGAATTTGGAGCAAATGACAAAACAATTTTTTCTGGGAATTCTTTTAGAAATTCCCTAGAATTTTCTTCTGGATTAGTAGATAATTATGCATTTTATGCAAGGATTTCTAAAATTCAATCAAATGGTTACAGAGACCAATCTTGGGCAAATTTGAATAGCTTTTTTTTGTCGGCTGTTCGTTTTGATGATAATATTTCTACTCAGATAAATGTTTTTGGGGGACCAATTGAAGATGGATTAGCATATACAGGGCTTCCAAAACATTATACCCAAGATAATAATTTACGTAGAAGAAATTATAGCGATTGGGGTTATAATTCTGATTCTTTGCAAAGTAAGAACCCTGCTTTATCTTACACAATTCAAAGAAGAAGTCAAGAAATAGAAAATTTTCATCAACCTCATTTTGAGATATTAAACGATTGGAAAATAAATGAATCGATTACTTTAAAATCGTCATTATTCTATTATACTGGAACTGGTTTTTTTGATTTCGATGCATCTTGGGCTGACCGAACTACATTACGGTTAACGCCAGAATTTGGTTTTTCCGATTCAATTGTGAATCCCTCTAATTCTATAGTTCGAGCATTTGTTGGAAACAAACAAGGTGGATGGCTTCCTCGATTAGTAATAAATCACCAAAACGGCGAGTTAACAATAGGTACTGAGGTGCGTTTCCATCGTTCAGAACATTGGGGGAAGGTTCGCTTTGCAGAACAACTTCCTGTTGGGTTTGATCCTGATTATAAAATGTACAACTATAATGGCGAACGCGATATTTATTCAGCATTTGTACGTGAACAATACTCACTTACAGAAAATATACTCTTACACGGCGAATTACAAGTAGTTCATCATAGTTATAGAATTGCAAATGAACGTGCTGGTGGTAAATATGTTTCTTACACTGATATAAACAACAATCAAGTTGGCGGAAATGGGCAACTTTTTGACGTTCGATATACTTTTTTAAATCCAAGGATTGGACTAAATGTTAATATCAATGATGAACAATCTGCGTTTTTTTCAATAAATTCTACTTCACGTGAACCAAGAATGAGAAATCTCTATGCTGCTTCAGATACGTATTTTGGTGGAAATGTTCCTTTATTTGCAATTGATACAGTTGGAGGAGATCAAAGATTTAATTTTTCTGAACCGTTGATAAAACCTGAAACATTACTTGATTTTGAATTGGGTTATTCTTTTAAGAATTCTAATTTTCAATTTTCAAGTACTATGTTTTGGATGGAATTCTTCAATGAATTAGTGAAAAGTGGTAGACAAGACATATTTGGAGCTCCAATTGATGGAAATGCAAATAGAACGAGACATCTTGGAATAGAACTTCAAGGAACAATACAAGTTTTTAATTCTGTTTCTGCTGGTTCATTGACTTTAGGAGCAAATGCAACTATTAGTAGAAATAGGATTATTGATTATTCCTTTTTTACAAATGCTCTAAATGGAGATCCTATAGTTTTATCCTTAAATGGGAATATAATCGCTGGTTTTCCTGAACAAATGGGATCGATATTTATTCGATATACAAAGGACGATTTTGCAATTTCTACAAGAACAAAATATGTTGGTTCATTTAACTCTGATAATTTTGGTTCTCCTACTCAACTACAAGAGTATCTAAAAATTGCACCAGTTACTGACTATATTGATAATGTTGTACCGTCGTATTCTGTTACAGATTTAGAATTTTCATATACTTTTTCATCTCTATTTTCAGTCTTTAAATCTGGATTAGTCCGTTTCCATTGTAACAATATATTCAATTCACTATATGCTTCAGGTGCAGAAGGAAGAAACTTTTTCCCTGCTGCTGAAAGAAATTATTACCTTGGTTTGCAATTCGATTTGTAACTTTCAATACAAAGTATTTTTAAACGTGTGTTAAAAATATTGTATGCTACCATTTTTATTAGTTCTGATATGAAATATATACTTTTACTCCTTTGTTCTGTTAGTGTTGTTTTTGCCCAATCTTTACGATTTCCAATTAGTAGCAATATTAAAGAATTAAATCCTAATTCTGTTTTGTATGTTCAACCTCAACCACTTCAGAAAATTTCTGCAACCGCCAATGGCACTTTAGTAAATGAAGACGGAGTTCGTCAAAAATTTATCGGTGGAATATTTGCTAATTCTGCTTGTTTTCCAGACAGTATTCAAGCAATAGAAATAGCAAAGCGAATTCAAGCTTTAGGTTTCAATTCTGTTAGAATGATAAATTTTGACTTTCCATTTTGGGATCAAATCTCTATATTAAAACCAATGTCTACTCAACTTTCAGATGGACTAAGTCCTGAACAAATGAAGAAGTTTGACTGGTTTATATATCAACTACACGAACGTGGTGTTTATGTACATTTAACATTCTTTACATTATTTAGTCCTAGAATTAATGATAATGCCGGGATTACAGAAGTTGATTTTAACTGGTCTACATTAGGAAGAAATATCAATTACTTCGATAAAGACTACCAAAGGATTCAAAAACAAATTTTATCATTGTTTTTCAAACACACAAATCCATATCTAAGTACTACTTATGCTAATTACAAAGGATTATTGGCTGTAGATTTAACCGATAGAAATTCAATGTTCCAATATTTAGTTGCTGGACATTTACATTCTCAAAATCAAAGTGGAACAGGTTTATATGCACAAAAATACACTTCAAAATTAGATACTCTTTTTAACGATTTTTTAAAGAAAAAATATACAAGTGAACCAAATAGAACTGCTTTTTGGAGAGTTCTTTCTCAAGATACTACAAACAAGGTTTCAAATGGTAGTTTTGAAGATCCTTTTTCACAGGTATGGAATTTTAATGTTGGAGAAGGAACAGTAGCAATACCAGAATATAGCGAAACAAATAAAACTGATGGAACTTTAGGGTTTAGAGTTAGAATTCAAACACCTGGAAGTGAATTCTATAATCCTCATTTGTATCAAACTTTTCTTAAAATTGAAAAGTACAAACGATACAGATTAACTTTCGATGCTAAAACCGATATTGCATCAAAAAATATCATAGCTCAAATTTATAAGCCTACTGCTCCATATCAAAATTATGGATTGTTTTCAGTTGTTAATCTTACAGGAAATTGGCAAAGTTATAGTTTTGAATTTAGAGCAACTGAATCTGATTTAGACAATCCTAGATTAATGTTTGGTTTAGGAGTTGAGATGGGAGATTTCTTTGTAGATAAAGTTTCCCTTTTGGAAATTTCTGACCCACCATTACTTCAAAATGAAACATTTCAAAATTATACAGTTAAAAGAGCTATTTTTACGGATCCAAATGTTAACCAAGGAATAATAGCGGACAATATGGCCTTTTATACAGGTTTAATGGAAAACTTTAACACCTCAATGTATTCCTTTCTGAAAGATACTTTAGAAGTAAATTGTTTAGTTGGTGGTAACCAAGAACATCCTAGTTTAAACGATGTATATGCAATTAGAAATATGGATTTTTCTCAATCTTCAACAGGCTGGGACTGGAGACGAAGAATATCTGATTCTGGTCCAGATTCCGTTTGGAGAATAGATAATACTGCTATGTTATCGGTTAACTGGGGTGGAAATATAGGAAATGTAGCTCGTTCTGCTATCAAAAATAAACCGATGTTTTTATCCCGGGCAGGAATGCCATTTCCAAATTCTTCTTTACACGAATTAACCACTTTATGGCCTGCGTATGCAGCATTTCAAGATTGGGATGTTTTGTATATTGAAAATCTCACAGATGAAATCACTATCTTTGATAACCCTTCATACCTAAAAGACAACCATTATTCTCATTGGAATAATACTTCACTGCTAAGTTTTGTTCAATCAATGAAAGTTCTTTTCATTAATGCAGAAGTATCAGTAGGAAAAATATCTTTAGAAATCCCGCAAACACTTAAAGCACTTGAAAATCCTATTATCGATCAAAGAGGAATGTATTGGCTTAATGGAGAAGCAGATTCTCGTATTCCATTATTTAGGAGAACTGTATTATCTGGTTTTGACAACCAAGAACAAGCCTCTCGTCCACAAGACCAAATCTCCCAACTTTCTGGTGATTTCGGAGTAGATTTATCTAAGTTAACAAGTGATACAGAAGAGTTAATTTGGAATGCTATTGATGGAACTTTTATAGTAAACGCTCCGAGTGTTAAAATTGCAACAGGGAAAGTAGCTTCAAAAATATTTCAATTAGATGAAATCCAAGTTACGTTTTTAGATACTTCTGGGTTCGGTTCTATAAGTGTAGTTTCTTTAGAGAAAGAAACTATCAAGGGATCTAAATCGAATTTAATTACACTTGGGTCTAGAACATCTCACACTAATAGTGTGTGGGAGAATAATAATACAATTTGGCGTTTCTGGGGCGATGGTTCTGTTGTATCTGAAGCTATGAATGTATTGGTTCGAATTGATTCAGATTATGATTCCTTAGTTGTAAATGTTTTAAATGAATTTGGTATGCCAAAAAGATCATATCCTGCGGAAAGAATATCTGCAAACAGATATAGAGTAATTATAGATCAAAAGCAAGATAGAGCATATTGGTTCCATATTCAAGGAATTGAAAAAATAACGAGTGTTCAAAATGAAATTGATACAGAAACAATTGAAGTCTATCCTCATCCTGTACATTCTGTTTCAGTTATTCAAATCCCAGCAGGGAATGCATTAGGAAGTAGATCTGTAACCTTGAACGATGCCTTAGGCAATGTAGTTATACGATTCGACAATAGTGAAATTACCAACGAAAACACGCTTGTATTGAATAGTTCGAATATTTCGAATGGAATTTACTTTTTAGAAGTAATAGAAGGTAAAAGAAAGACTGTCAAAAAAGTAGTTGTATTGAAGTAAATTAATTCTCATCGCGGGAGCCATAGGAATGTGGTTCCCATGATAATCCCTCGCAAGGAACATAGGTCTCACTAACGTGTTCGTCTAAAATAGAACACAGCTGATTTGTTTCGTTAAAATGTTTACAAGAACCACAAAGAGTATTTGATTTTATAATTGAAACATTTTTTAAGAACTTTTTGTAAGATTGAAACGCAGGATAGACTCCTATTCCCCACAAAAGAAGCATTGAAATAGTCCAAACGGTTTCTGTTCTACCATAGTATTCATTAATAATCCAAGTTAAAACAATAATGGCACTAATCCTAAGGATAGTGCCATATACTATTGTACCTACTGTAAAAGATGGTTGATCAGAAATTTGTTCGTCTTCAAACCTCGGTTGAGGTTTCAATAATACTAACGAACGAAAACGTTGATAATATTTGTTATTTTCTAATCCCATTTTGATATTTACATTGACGCTTGAATTGCAGCAGCTCTTTTTTTAGCTTTAACACGTTCATCAGCATTAAGAATTTTTTTACGGATTCTTATATTCAAAGGTGTAATTTCTAATAATTCATCATCGGCAATAAATTCTAAAAATTGCTCTAAACTCATTAAACGAGGAGTATCTAATTTAACGATTCCATCCGAACTAGAAGAACGCATATTTGTAAGTTGTTTTGCTTTGGTTGGATTAACTATCAAATCTTGATCACGAGAATTTTCACCAACAACCATTCCTTCGTATATATCAACTCCAGGTCCAATAAACAACACACCACGTTCTTGAGAACTTTCTAAAGCATAAGCAGTAGTTTGACCTGTTTCCATAGCAACCAATGCACCTTTAGAACGTTGTGCAATTATTCCTTTAAATGGAAAATAACCAAAAAATGTATGATGAATAATTCCTTCACCACGTGTTAATGTTAAAAATTCAGTTCTAAAACCAATTAAACCACGAGCAGGAACATAAAACTCAGCACGAATAGAATCTCCAACAGAAATCATTGAAGTCATTTCTCCCTTACGTTTTCCAAGTAATTCTATGACAGTTCCAATATGTTTTTCAGTTACATCAACTACTACATGTTCGATAGGCTCTAACATATCACCATCTTCGTTCTTTTTCATTAACACGATTGGTTTTGATACAGAAAACTCAAAACCTTCACGGCGCATTGTTTCAATTAGAATTGCTAATTGTAACTCACCTCGAGCAGATACGCTAAATACATCAGGTAACTCAGTATCACGTACTCTTAATGAAACATTCGTGCGTAATTCTTTGAATAATCTTTCACGTAATTTAGGTGTAGTAATGAATTTACCTTCTTTACCAGCAAATGGAGAATTATTTACAATGAAATTCATTGCAATTGTAGGTTCCTCAATATCAATAAAAACTAATGGTTCAGGATTTTTTGAATCTGCTAATGTTGAACCAATTAAAACTTCTTCAAAACCTGCTATAGCAATAATATCACCTGCAGATGCTTCATTAGTTTCAACTTTCAACATACCTTCATACGTATATAATTTTGAAATTCTTTGAGTTTGGGTTGTACCGTCTTGTTGAATAAGAGTTAAAGAATCTCCCATTTTGATAGTCCCACGGTGAATTCTACCTATAGATATTCTTCCAACGTAATCACTCCAATCCAAAGCCGCAACACTCATTTGGAAGCCACCATCGGCATCATAACGAGGTCCTGGTATATGTTTGATGATTGTCTCGAAAATTGGAGTAAGTGAATCTGATTCTTCATCTAATGATAGTTTTGCAATTCCTTGACGAGCAATTGCGTAGACAATAGGGAAATCTAATTGATCTGGATCTGTATCATTGCCTAATGCTAAAAACAATTCATATATTTCGTCTAATACTTCTAATGGTCTTGCATCTGAACGATCGATTTTATTGATTACAACAATTGGTTTTAGCTTTAATTCTAATGCTTTTTTAAGTACAAATCTCGTTTGAGGTAAAGGTCCCTCTGCAGCGTCTACTAATAACAATACACCATCTACAAGACTTAAAACTCGTTCAACTTCACCACCAAAATCCGAGTGACCGGGTGTGTCAACAATGTTGATTTTAATACCATTCCAAATAACAGAAGCATTTTTGGATAGAATGGTAATTCCGCGTTCTTTTTCAAGATCATTGGAATCCATTACTCTATCTGTTAGAGCTTGATGTTCTTTAAATGTACCTGCTTGGCGTAATAAAAAATCTACCAATGTAGTTTTACCATGATCAACGTGAGCTATAATTGCAACGTTTCTAATATCTGGACGTGTTGAAGTTGTCATACTTTTCGGAGAGATTGAAAAAACGTCCTTAACGTTTTCTACGCCTCTTTATTGCCTTTCTTTTAAATGTATTGCAAATTATTTTCGTTTATTACAAGCGATTGTTTCGTTCAACTATACTCTAAAATGTACTATGTCAAAAATCATTTGTTTAATTGTTCAATTGAATGGGCTAGAAATTTAGGGAATGGAACTTAGAATTATATTAGTTTTAGTAGAAATTTTATAGTAAATTCTGAGAACAAACTATCGATTCAGTGCTCGACAGACCATTTTTTAGAGGAGATTCAAGCAGATATAACCCTGAAGAATTTTTTCTAACATCAATTTCATCAAGTTACATTTTGTGGTACTTACATTCATTTATGTTCTGATTCTAATATAATTGTTCAAAAATATGAAGATTGCGTTGAGGGTGTTTTGAAATTAGATAATAGGAATTTAGGTAAATTTGAATCGGTTACATTAACCCAACTGTAGTGGTTTCAGATGAATCAATAGTTTAAAAAGCTATTGAGATACATTCAAAATCGCATCAATATTGTTTTCATAGTTCAATCAGATAAATTTCCAATTACTATATTCCCAAATGTTAAATCTAATAATACTACAAAATTAAAGGAGAAATAGTATGTTTGATGAGATAAATACGTTTTTACTTCAACTTCCTGAAGTTAGTATTGAACTACATTTTGAAAAAATTTCCTATAGAGTTCGAAAAAAAATTGTCGCAACTTTTGATGAACATACTTTTAGATATTGTGTGAAATTATCGTTAATTGATCAAGAGATGTATTCAATTCTGAATACAGATGGTGTAGAAATTGTTCCCAATAAATGGGGAAAAATTGGTTGGACTTTTCTTGATAGTGAATATTTAGAACTCGAAGAAATGAAAGAAATACTTCTAAAAGCATATAGAGTTGTAGCACCTAAGAAATTATCTATGGGTATTTAATCTTAAAAGTAGAATTATTTAAATACTTGCCCTTTCCACAATACTTTTCTTTTAAGCATTGTAAAGGGCACAATTATTTCAACTAATATCATAAATATTTCTCCAATTATGAACCAAGAATTATGCCTCGATTTTAAACGATTGAAAGAAATATTCATTAGTAGAAAATCTGTTAAAAATTTTATTCCAATCAAAATACCTAACCAAAGAAAATCTTTGTTAAAACCTGCTAACAAAACAGCAATCCACATACTTAAAGAATACATAATTAACAAAACTGCTTTCCACTTTAAGGAAATTCCACCAACTCCCCAACGGTGATGCTGATGTAAAAATTCCTTTATAGTTTTAGTCGGCTCAGTTTTGACAGTTGCAAATTCATCGCATATATATCTGATTTTATATTCTGTTGCAGAAATAGCTTGTAATAATGCGAGGTCTTCTGTAACAGAAAACGGAATTTTTTCATATCCACCAACTGCAAAATAAGTTTCTTTACGAACTGCCAAGTTGTTCCCAAAACAACCTATTGGACTTTTCATATTTACTCCACCACGAGCTAAAGTATGAGCTTGAATCCATTCAATTGCTTGAAGTTTATGAAAAAAGTTAGATTCATTTATCAAGGTAAAAGAAGCAACTAATCCTATCTTTGGACCTTCTTGGAAACTAGCAACCATTGTTTGTATCCAATAAGGGTGAACTGTACAATCTGCATCAGTCATAAGAATGAATTCACCTTTTGATTGTAGAATTCCACAGTGAATAGCGCCAGGTTTTCCTTTTATCCCAAATTTCTGATCGTCTGAGCATATACGTACAACTCGAAGTGCAGAATACTTTTTTTGAAGTTCTGTTAAAATTTCAAAAGTAGAATCTTCAGATCTATCGTCAACTACAATTAATTCGAATTGTAAGTTGTTGCAATTTGAAGACATTATTGAATCCACGCAACGTGAAATGTTATTCTCTTCGTTTCGAGCAGGAACAATTATACTAACAAAAGTATTTGGATCAAATGTATAATTGTGTTTGAATTTGTATACAAAGTCCCTTTTTAAATTCCCAATTGAAAAGAAGAAAAAACGAAAAAGGTAAATGCTTGCGAAGAATATGTAGAGTATAATCATTGTAGAAGTAAAATCATTGAATACAAAAATACAAAAAAATGATTTCTTTGCTTATATTTGCCTTCAATAGTTTAATATAGTCAATTTAAATCTTACTATTATGTTATTATAAAATGAATAAAATTATACTTCAAAGCATTGTAACAATTTGTTTGTTTTCTGTGTTTCAAGTTTGTTTCTCAAAAGGAAAAGACGATAGTCTGAAAGTATATTCATTAGGTGAAATTACTATTCTTCCTAAAAATTCACCTAAAAATATTTCCACTTCTAACTATAAAGTAATTTTACCTTTAATTCAATCAACAGATGTATCAAATGCAAGTTCACTTCGTTTTTTGTTACCATCTACTTCCGTTAGAACTAATTCTCGTGGTGAGACAAATTTTTTTCTTCGAGGTTCTGGTGAACGACAGCAAGCAGTTTTTTTTGATGGAATGTTGTTAAACCAAGCATACGACAATAGAGCTGACTTAAGCCAACTACCAATTGATGTTATTGGTGGTATTGAAGTGAATCCAATGAGTACTTCTGCATTGTTTGGTGCAAATACTATGGGTGGTGTTATTACTATAACAACTCCAGAACGTTCTTCCATTGGGACTGATTATTTACTCCGTAGCCAAATAGATCAAAATAATTCATATCTTTTGTCTGCAACACGATTTGATAGATCAAAACTATTTTCATCTGCAGTAAATGTATCGTTCTTATCTTCGAATGGAATAGCATTTTCTGGATTCCCTGATACTACGTATAGAACTAATTTAAAAGAAACTTTACGAGATAATACCGATCATAAAAGAGTCAATTTACTCGGCAGATTTGAATTCGTTGGTCACGAAAGTGCTAGGATTGGTTTAACTTTAATGAACACTATTGAAGACAGAGGCGTCCAGAATGAAGCACATCTAATTCCTTCAGCTTCTCGATTTTGGAGATATGACAACAGAAGAAGAACTACAGCAATATTAAATGCATATTCAGGTGATGTAATTGCTAAAACTTTTTCATTAAAATCAACGATTTGGTTAGATAAATCACAACAAACAATTAATCAATATTCAAATGGTGAATATACTACCGTCACTACAGCTCAATTTGATCAAGACAACACTTTAGGTGTTCGTTTGTTAGCTGTTCAAGAATCAACATTTGGTTTATTTTCGATGTCTATAAATTCAATGAGTGTACACCATACAGAAGATATTTTAACTAATTCTACAAGTTTTAAGGAAGTTACTTCGAGTTTTGGAATTCAATATGAAAAGAATTTTTCAAACGTAGTTCAAATAAATGCAGGTGGAAATTATAACATTAATTCAACTCAAGAAGCAGGAAATTTTACATCCCTTAATAATACATCTCGGTCTTTGCCATCGTATTTTGCAAAATTGACTTATAAAGCAACTGATGAAATATCATTGCATGGTACACTAAGTAAAACTCAACGATTCCCAGCTATGCGGGAAGCACTATCAGGGGCATTAGATAGATTTATTCCAAATCCAGAATTATTACCAGAAACAGGATTTTTTCAGGAAATTGGTTTTCAATATGTTATTAAACCCACTCTTACATTGAATCTAACCGCGTTTAATAATATCTATGAAAACTTGATTACACAGGTAAGATTGTCATCTCAGGAAGATTCTTTACGTAGAAGAAAACGAGTAAATGTTGCAAATTCTATAATTAGAGGTTTCGAAAGTTCCCTGCAATATCAAATGAAAGATTTTCAGATTATTGGAAATTTTTCGTTTTTAGATTCTTATTCGGAAACAAATGGAATAGTGGATACTTTAGAAAATAGACCTACTATGTTAGGAGGTTTAGTTGTAAAATCGAATGAAATCTTATCTTTTTTTACTTCTCAATTAGAATTAGATTTTATTGGGACTGCGTTTCAAAAAAATGATGCAAACATTGGGGCTTTTTCCAAAATATTGCCTACAACAATAGTTAATTTTCGAATTGGTATTCCTTTTACTATAGAAAATATTCAATCGGAATTTGGAATTCGTATGAACAATGTTTTGAATCAAACAAGATTATCTCAATTAGGAATTATAGAACCAAGTAGAAATATTCTTAGCACATTAGTAGTAAAATTTTAGTTGCTGAAAAACACTTTTGTAAATAGTGTTTCGTTTCACATCGACTTAGTTTAAAATTAAATATAAATAAATGAAAACGCAACTTGAAACTGAAGATAAAAAAATTGAAGTTCTTCAGGAAGTACCAACAATAAAACTTAAAAGAAAAACAGATTTACTGAATGGTGAAATTCATTCTACACTACGCAAATTCTCTGCTCCTTTAGCCTTAAGTTTCTTAGTTAATATGATCTATTCTTGGATAGATATGTATTTCGTATCAAGAATGGGAGATAAGGCAATTGTTGCATTGGGTGTTAGTGACCAATTTGGGTTTTTTATATTTACCTTAGGCTCAGGTTTTGCCGTAGGAACTGGTATTGTCGTAGCCAGAAGAGTAGGTGAAAAAAATATTGATGATGCGAATAAAACAGCAACGCAAGCTATGGTTGGGATGTTAATTCTCTCTTCAGTATTAATGGGATTTGTTCAGCTTACAGCCTCATGGATATTACCTAAAATGGGTGCTGAAGGTTTGTCATTGCAATATGCTTTAGCATATATTACATTCTTATCACTTGGAATACCTGCAAATCTAACTACTTTTCAAATTAATAACACAATACGTTCTACGGGAAATTCTATATTCCCAATGATAGTATTATTACTAACTTCGGTGTTAAATGCAATTTTTGCTCCAATATTAATATTTGGTTTTGGGTTTCAAGGATTTGGAATTGCTGGAGCTGGAATGGCAACTGCATTAGCACAATGGTGTGGATTATTGTTCAGTTTTTGGTATTTAAACTCAGGAAAACTTTTAGTTCGTTTCGATTTCGATAAATTCAAAATAAACTTTTCTACCCAATGGATTATTGCAAAAATAGGTTTCCCTGGGTCGTTGCAAATGTTATCTGTTTCTTTAACAAGAATTGGATTATATGCTATTGTTGCTAAATTTGGAGAAAGTGTTTTAGCGGCATATACTCTAGGTTTACGGGTAGATATGATTGTTTTTATGGTTGTTTTTGCAGTTGGTGTGGCAATAGAAATTATAACTGGTCAACACTTAGGAGCTCAAAAGGTAAAAAGGATTTTTCAGTATCACCGAAGTGCAATGATTCAATTAGGATCTTTAATTGTTTTTCTTGGAATAATCGTATACTTGTTCGCTGAAAATTTGGTGATGATTTTTACGAAGGATTCAGTTACTATATCCGAATCTATTTCTTATTTCCATGTTTTAGTTTTTGGATATCTTGCTTTTTCGGTAGGTATTGTTTCAATGCGAGTACTAAGTGGAGCTGGTTCTACTGTTAAAAGTTTAATGATTGTAGCCTCTTCACACGTTTTAGTTATGTTACCATTATGCTATTTTTTAGCCTTTTATACTCCATTTAAGCAACATGGCGTATGGTATGGAATTGTAATTTCTTATACTTTGATGATGATCTTTTCATTAATAGAAGTGTATAGAAAAAAATGGATTTATAAAAAAGTATAGATATATGAATTACTTTTATGAACCTTCATTTACTGGATTAGAAACAACCTATATTCTTTCTGAAAATGAATTTTCTCATGCTAAAGTTTTACGTTTAGCAATTGGAGATTCAGTTTCTTTATTAAATGGAATAGGTGTTATAGCTCGGTGTCAAATTTCAGAATTTACTAAAAAACAAATTATTGTTACTATTTTAAACGTCGAAAATTATTCTCAAAGTAAAAAGCTTTCTTTAGCCGTTGGAATATTAGACAACAAAGATAGAATGGAATTTCTTGTAGAAAAGGCAACAGAACTTGGTGTTCACACATTTATACCCTTGATAACACAGTATTCTGCAAAATCTAATCGTATAAATACACAACGTTTAGAAAGTAAAATGATATCTGCAATGAAACAAAGTGGGAATCCTTTTGAGATGAAGATAGTAGAACCTTTTAAAATTGAAAAACTATCCAATTTTTCAGTAGATAAATTGTTTGTTGCTGATTATTCAGGGAATATGATTCAGTTTGAACCATTGAATGAAGGTAATAATTGTGTCGTTATTGGGCCAGAAGGAGGTTTTACACCTCAAGAATTAGAATTATTTCGAAATGATTCAAGAACTTCAATAGTACGTTTAAACACAAATCGACTTCGTACAGAAACTGCAGCAATAGCATTACTTTCAAAATTGATTTAGAATAAAAAAAGCCCTCAATTGAGGGCTTTATAATTTTAAGTTCTTGGAAGTGACTATTGTACAGTTTGAATTAAATTTTGAGGTGTATTTCTTCTGCCGTGCACAACATTAAGAGAAATAAATGAACGTTGTTGTTTAACTCTCGCTTCAAATTCTTCACGGAATTTAAGTATAAATCCACGAACAGGCCAAGCGGCGGCATCACCTAATGCACAAATAGTATTTCCTTCAATGTTAGAAGCAACACTTAATAGTAAATCTATATCTTGTGATGTTCCTTCACCTTTGTAAATTCGTTTAAGGATTTTTTCCATCCAACCACAACCTTCACGACAAGGTGTGCACTGTCCACAAGACTCGTGATGATAGAAATGAGCAATTCTTAGCGTAACTTTTACGATATCAGTATCTTCATCCATTACCATAATACCTGCTGTACCGATGTATGTACCAACTTTTCGTAAGGATTCATTATCCATTCTAACGCCTTCAATTTCATCACCTCGTAAAGGAGGCATAGAAGATCCACCAGGGATAATTGCTTTGATTTTTTTGTTATTTGGAACTCCACCACACAAATCAAAGACAATATCGGTTAAAAGTGTACCTGTAGGAAGTTCATACACTCCAGGTTTATTGACGTGACCGGAAATTCCAAATAGCAATGTTCCAGGGTGTTCAGTTGCACCAATATTCTTGTAGGCTTCAGCTCCCATATTAATAATAGGAACAACTGTTGCTAATGTTTCAACATTGTTAATGGTAGTAGGCATACCCCAAAGACCTTTATTAGCAGGAAATGGTGGTTTAAAGCGAGGATACCCTCTATCGCCTTCTAAAGAACTCATTAATGAAGTTTCTTCGCCACAAATATATGCTCCAGCACCTTTGTGAACAATTATTTCCATTGAGTAATCATTTTTAAAGGCTTTTTTCATTCCTTCGCCAATGTATCCAGCGGCATAGGCTTCATCAACAGCGTTTTGCATACAAGTTACCCACTTGTGGTATTCTCCACGAATGTAGATAAATGCAGTTTTGATTCCCATTGCATACCCTGCAATGAGGATTCCTTCAATAAGTTGATGAGGATTATATTCGAAAATTTGTCTGTCTTTAAATGAACCGGGTTCAGATTCATCACCATTTATAGCTAAGTATTTAGGTTTATCATTCCCCTTAGGCATAAACGACCATTTCATCCCGGTAGAAAAACATGCTCCACCTCTTCCACGAAGATTCGATGCTTTCACTTCAGAAATTACTTCGTCGGGTGTCATATTTACTGCTTTTCTATAAGCATCATATCCACCGTTTTTCTTATATACATCTAATGTATGGAGATTCTCAATTTTTGGTAATACGAGATGAGGTCCTGTTTCAAACATAGAAAATATTTCCTTAAAATTCAATTGAGTAAAGAGAAACTATCTATTGAGGCAAACAAATTTACGGTTTTTTTTTGAATAAAAACAATTGTTTTTACGGAATAATTGCATTTTGATACCAATATCTGCAAATCTGTTGCGTTTAGCAACAATCTTAATCATACTGTTACAGATAAATGAGTTTACTAGATGCTATCATTATTGGAATCGTTCAGGGATTATCTGAATTTATTCCAATATCTTCTACTGCACACATGACATTGGTCGGATCAATGTTAGGGACAATTTCAAAGGATAACCCTGAAGTTTGGACTGCCATACAAGGTGTTTTCCAATTAGGAACTTTAGTTGCTGTGTTTATATATTTTTCTTCAGACCTTCGGCTAATTCTCTCTGATTTCTTCAACCAAAATTACTCTAATAGAGTTCCAATTAAAAAACAATCTACTAATTCTCTTTTAGGATGGTATATAGGTGTAGGTACCATTCCTATACTAACTATTGGATACGCACTAAAAAAACAATTGTCTGGATCCTTTACAAAAGATCCAATTGTAATTGCAACATCATTGATTTCACTTGCAATAGTATTATTAGTAGCTGAACTAATTTCAAAACGAAATAGAACACTTGAATCAATAACGTTAAAGGATTCAATAATAGTTGGATTTTCGCAATGTTTAGCATTAATTCCAGGTTCATCTCGTTCTGGTACGACTATAACAGCAGGTTTGTTTTTGGGAATGACAAGAGAAACCGCTGCACGATTTTCTTTTCTTTTAGGTATACCAGCTATATTATTAAGTGGCTTAGCATCAATGTACGATATATTTAAAACTAAAGAAATATTTATAGGTTTGGACATTTTTCCAATTATCGTTGGAACAATTGTGTCAGGAATTGTAGGTTATCTTTCAATAGCATTTTTATTGAAATATTTGTCTAAACATTCAACAATGTTGTTCATTGTATATAGAATTGTCTTAGGTTTGGTTATACTTTATTTGTCGTTCTAAAAATTTATTTCAATAGTTTTCGTTTCTAACATTATGATGATAATCAAAGTAATTTGTATGGTCCTTTTAACTGGCATAGTATTTTCTTGTACCAAGCCCAATGATAATAAAGAGCCAACCGATGTTTTAAAAGCTCCAGAACTCACAACAAGAAAATTAAAAGATTCTATTCAATTAGATCAACAAAAAGATACAAGTGTTATAACTTCAACTCTGAAAGTACAAACAAGTCTTGGAAACTTTGAAATCGGATTATTTGGCAAAGATGCACCTAGTTCTGTGAAGAATATCGAAGAACTCGTTAAAATAAAATATTACGACGGTATTCTTATTCATAGAATAGCAAAAGGTTTTGTTGTTCAATTTGGTGATCCAAACACAAAAGATGCTACTAAAAAATCTATTTGGGGAGTTGGAGGAAAAACTTGGGACGACAATATTCTCATAGATGAATTAGATATTCAAACTCCATCTGCACAAAGAGGCTATGAATATGGTGTAGTTGCAATGGCAACCACAGGAATAAAAAACTCTGCAACTTCTCAATTCTTTATTTGTTTAGAATCTGCAGCTCAATTACCATATTCTTACCCAATTTTCGGAAAAATAACAAAAGGGTTAGAAGTTGTGAAAAAAATAGCAAGAGTAAAAGTAGAAGAAAATTCTCAAGGTGGTTTACCACTTGAACCAATAGTAATTAAATCAATAACGCTACAATAGTAAGGTTACAACAATGAAATCAACAATTTTAATCACAACATTCCTGACATTGCTTTTTAGTGTAAGTACTTTACAAGCAAAAGATGGAATCACGAAGAAAGAATGTTTTATGAGTCAAAATGATCGCCCTAAATATACGATAAAAGTTACTCAAGGTAAAAAAGAATTAGGTGTTATGGAAATTGAAATGTTTCCTGATATAGCACCGAAACATTGTGAAAACTTTGATTCACTTGTAACTACTGGATTTTACGATGGAACTGCGTTTCATAGAGTTATTCCAGGATTTATGATTCAAGGTGGTGATCCAAATTCAAAAACAAAATCTTCTTCTGAATGGGGTTATGGCGATCCTTCTCAAAAAAGAGTTCCTGCTGAATTTAGCAAAACTCCTCACGATAGAGGTGTAATTTCTGCAGCAAGAAGCCAAGATATAAATTCTGCTGCGTCTCAATTTTTCATTTGTCATGCCGCAGCTTCACACCTTGATGGACAATACACCGTATTTGGCCAACTTTTAAAAGGTTTTGAAGTTTTAGATGCAATTGCAGAAACTCCTTGTAATGAAAAAAACTTACCTATGGAAAAAATTGAAATGAAAATTGTAAAAGTAGATTAATTCCCCTACCATGCTATTTGTTAAACTGGTGGTAGAACTTAAAAGTTACCATCAGTTTTTTTTTGTACAGAAATTCTTACCAAACAATAATGAATCTCATTGATAGAGAAAAAGAAAGCATTTATTCAACGTATTCGAGACTACCTATTGTTGTTTCAAAAGCTATTGGAACTAAAATAATAGATGAAAATGGAAATGAATATCTAGATATGTTATCGGGAATTGCTGTAAATGCACTCGGCCATTCACACCCAAAAATTTTAAAAGCAATTTCAGAACAGATTCAAAACTACTGTCACATCTCCAATTTTTTTTACCAAGAACCTCAAATTAAATTAGCAGAACGCTTAAACCTACTTACAGGATTGTCGAAAACATATTTCTGTAATTCTGGGGCAGAAGCCACAGAATCTGCTATTAAATTGAGCAGATATTGGGGGAACCCTTTAGGAAAAAAACGAATTATAACTTTTTCTGGTGGATTTCATGGAAGAACAATGGGGACTCTTTCTGCAATGGACAAACCATTATACAAAGAAAGAATGGGACCATATTTATCTAATTTTGACATTATTCCAATGAATGATACTAAGTCTTTACGACAGTATGTAACCGCAGAAACTTCTGCAATATTCTTAGAACATATTCAAGGTGAAGGTGGAGTAATTGAAGCAAAAAATGAACTTATTGATACTATGTTGGAGTTAAGAGAAAAATATTCATTATTGTTAGTTGCAGATGAAGTTCAATGTGGGATTGGTAGAAGTGGAGAAATGTTCGCATACCAAAAATATGGATATCAACCAGATATAGTTATTACGGCAAAAGCTATTGGTGGAGGGCTTCCCTTAGGTGCAATTTCAGTTACTGAAGCATTAGGCAATGAATGGAAAACAGGAACTCACGGGACTACTTTCGGTGGAAATGCTGTTTCTTGCAGTGCAGGTTTAGTAGTTTTAGATGAATTGCAATCGGAAGTTTTGGCAAATGTACAATATGTGGGTTCGTACCTTTATAATAAATTAGAATCCTTAAAAATAGAATTTTCATCGCATATTCTTTCTATTCGTGGTAGAGGGTTAATGTTAGGTTTAGAATTATCCTTTGAAGCCAAAAAATTAGTTGAAATGTTGTTGTCTAAAAGAGTTATTTCAAATGCAACTTCACAAACTGTCCTTAGAATTCTGCCTCCACTAACCTTATCAACACTTGAAGCTGATGAATTTATGACTGCTTTGAGAGAGTGTTTAGAGAAGTTTAATAAATAATCCGTATTTTTACAGATACGCTATGTAAATTAGTTCAATATAAAAGTAAAAAAATGAAAGCTTTTCTTCATAATCCATTGTTACAACTTATTGCAAGATTAGTTGTAGGTGGAGTATTTTTAGTAGCAGCAATTGACAAAATTGCTATGCCAGACGCTTTTGCAAAGTCAATTAACAATTACCATTTAGTACCTGTGTATTTGGTAAATTTTTCTGCATTATTATTACCTTGGTTAGAATTACTTTGTAGTATATTTCTAATTTCTGGAATTAGAGTTAAAGCAACTGCTTTTTTAGCTTCTGGAATGTTAGTGGTATTTATCGCGGCTATACTATCTGCAATGTTTCGTGGTTTGGATATAAATTGCGGTTGTTTTGCACAAGAAGGTATTGCACCTACAAAGGTTGGATGGGGTAAAATTGCCGAAGATGCTGGGTTATTAGTACTAACTATAGCCCTTATATTTTCTAATGGAAACAAATTTTCATTTGAATCATTTGTTGAACAACCAAATCAAGAAACTCCTTCTTTTACTTCTTCCAGTTCTGTTTATTCAGATACAATTTAAATGCATAAAATCGATTTTAATGATAAAATTGGAACCTCTGTTTTAGTAACAGATGGTTCCATATTAGTAATGTTACAACAAAGAGGATTTTCAGAAACTCCTCCTGATATTTACAATCTAAAGCAACCAGTCGTCATTGAACAAATCTATCAAGAATTTGTAGATGCTGGTTCAGATATTCTTCAAACGAATACCCTTTTTTCAAATAAATATGGATTAGAACGGATCGGATTTTCCGATAAAGTCTACGAGTTAAATCGAAAAGGTGTTTGGTTAGCTCGTTCAATAGCAAGGAAACATAAATATGTAGCTGGTGTAATTGGACCAACCGGACGTTTTTTAGCACCTATTGGAACTTTACAACACGAAGACGTTCGGCGATCTGTTTTAGAACAGGTTGTCCCTCTATTAGATGGTGGTGTCGATGTTCTATTTCTTAAGTCATTTATAGATGTACTTGAATTAGAAATTGCAATAGAAGCGGTTCGGTTTGTAACAAAAGATACTCCATTAGTTGCTATGAAGGCATTTCCCGAAGATGGTGCTTTACTGTCAACTTCTTTTCCAATAGATGTTGTTAATAGATTTAAAAAATACGATTTAACTGCCTTCGGAGCAAACTCTACAGTTGGTCCCCAACGAATGTTGTCAATTATTCAATCAATCCGTACAAAAGACCAGTTACTTGCATCATTACCTGATGTTGGAATTCCAACCTTGGTCGATGGACAACCAACCTATAATGCTGACCCTACCTACGTTGCTTCTGTTGTGAAGAAGATAGTACAAAATGGAGCTTGCATTGTTGGTGCAGATGGTGGAGCTTCTGTTGAACATATTAAAGCAATTGTAGACAGTGTTAAAAATTGTTCAATTGGTACAACTGAGATAAAAGTTAAGCCTACTATAAAAGAAGAATTAAACGATTCTTTAGAAGATAATCGTTCAGAATTTCTCAAAAACATAGATAAAAAGTTTCTTTCCACTGTAGAACTCGATATTCCTCGTGGTTTAGATATGTCCTCGGTCCTTGAAGGAGCAAAATACCTTAAAGGCAAGGGAATAGATGCAGTAAATATTTCCGATGGTGCAAGAGCGCGATTACGAATGAGTTCTATTGCTATTTCGCATATAGTTCAATCTGAAACTTCAATGGAATGTATTACACATTTAGCCTGTCGTGACCGAAATATGATTGGTTTACAATCAGAATTGCTTGGTGCTTATGCAATGAATGTTAAAAACATTCTTGCAGTAACAGGCGATCCAGCTCAAATTGGAGATTATCCTAATGCAACTTCTGTATATGATGTCGATTCTATTGGTTTGATAAAATCGTTGAATAATATGAATCATGCAAATGATTTGATGGGTAATCCAATTGGAAAGAAAACGACTTTCCTTATATCCTGCGGAGCTAACCCAGTTGCAGAAGATTTAGATAGAGAAGTTGATAGATTGTGGAAAAAGGCAGAATCTGGTGCTACAGTAACATTTACTCAACCTTTATTCGACCAAGATTTGTTAGAAGTATTTTTGAAAAAAATTGAATCTATTCCCATTAAAGTTATTTTGGGAGTTATTCCACTTCGTACAGTTCGACACGCTGAATTTTTACACTATGAAGTTCCAGGAATGACTGTTCCAGAATGGGTTAGAAAAAAGTTAGCCACTGCAGGAGATTCTACAGAATTAGCATCTAAAATTGGTGTTGATTTAGCGGTAGATTTCGTTAAGAAAGTTAAAAATTCCGTAAGTGGAATTTACATGATGCCACCATTTAAACGGTATTCAATGGCGGTAGAAATTCTTGAACAATTATAGGACTTACTATGCAAAAAGGACTTCATTATTTTGATTATCTTGGTTTAGATAAATTACTCTCAGCGCAAGAATTAGAAAGTGATAAGTTTAATAAACATGCTCACGATGAGATGTTATTTATTATTACTCATCAAGCTTTTGAATTGTGGTTTAAACAAGTATTGTTTGATGTAGATTCTGTTATTTCATTGCTTTCAAAAAAGTATGTTCCTGAACAGGATATTAGTATTTGCTATCAAAGAATGGGACGTGTTAAACAGATTATCACTTTTGTTACTGGTCAATTTGAAATTTTAGAAACGATGACACCTTTGAATTTTACAGATTTTAGAAATTTTCTAAATCCTGCGAGTGGGTTTCAATCATTTCAATTTCGTCTATTAGAAACAAAACTTGGTTTAAAATTCGATGCAAGAATAAATAAACATTTCGAAAATGCACTTAAACAAGATGATCTTCAACTGTTAGAAAATGCAAGAAATTCGCACTCAATGTTTAGTTGTGTTGAACAATGGTTAGAAAATATGCCATTCCTTCAATTAAATACGTATTCGTTTAGCCAAGAGTATAAAGAAACTCTTTTAACAATGATTGAAAAAGATAGAGTGAATGCACGAGAACTCAATGATAATGAAGAAGAATATACAAAACGAATTAAACAAATTGACGAACTAAAAGAAAGTTTTCTTTCGCTGTTTGAAGAACCATTGTATCAAAAACACATTGATGATGGTTCAAGACGTTTATCTTTTAAAGCAACTCAAGCATTTTTGTTTATCAGTTTGTATTCAGATTATCCTTTATTACAACTTCCATTTTTGTTACTTCAAACCGTTATAGAAGTAGATAATGCATTGTCAGTTTGGAGGTTTAATCATTTTAAAATGGTTTCTAAAATGATAGGTAAAAAAATTGGCACTGGTGGTTCAAGTGGTTCTGATTACCTTTTACGTACAGTATCTGCACAAAGAATATTTGATGATTTTGGTTCACTTGCATCGTTTTTAGTACCAAGAGACACCATTCCGTCACTTCCAGATGAAATTTCAAAAAAATTACGATTTGCCTACGAAGTAGAATAAAGGATAAATAAATGGATCAATTTACGACTCGATTAGACCTACAAAATGTAAAATCATTTGCAGATGCAATTAAAAAACAAATTGCGACTATTGTTATTGGTCAAGAAAAAATGGTTGAGTTAATGATAGTAGCAGTTTTGTCGAAAGGACATATCCTTATTGAAGGAGTACCCGGAATAGCAAAAACTTTAACTGCAAAATTATTATCAAAATCAATTGACACAGACTTTTCAAGAATTCAGTTTACACCAGATTTAATGCCTTCAGATGTTTTAGGTACTTCAATATATAATCCTAAGGATGCAACTTTTTCATATAGAAAAGGTCCTATATTTTCAAATATTGTTCTCATTGATGAAGTAAATAGAGCTCCTGCAAAAACTCAGGCTGCACTATTTGAAGTAATGGAAGAACGTCAAGTTTCATTTGATGGTGAAACTTATTTACTAGGAAATCCTTTCTTTATTGTGGCAACTCAAAACCCAATCGATCAAGAAGGAACGTATAGATTACCAGAGGCACAGTTGGACCGCTTTTTTGTTAAAATTGAACCAACATATCCTTCAAAAGAAGATGAGATAACAATTTTGTCAAATGTTTTAAAAGGAATTGCTCATACTTCTATAGAATCAGTAAAACCTGTTGTAACTCCTGCTGAACTACAAAATGCTCAAGAAACTGTCGGAAAAATTATTATTGAAGAAAAATTGTTAGACTTCATTACTACCATTGTTCAAACTACAAGGAATCACCCTTCAATTACTCTGGGAGCTTCACCTCGTGCATCGTTAGCATTGTTAAACGGTTCAAGAGCCTTAGCTGGAATACGTGGAAGAGACTTTGTTACCCCTGAAGATATAATTGATTTAACTCCTGCAGTTTTACGACATAGAATTATAGTTTCCCCAGAAAAGGAAATGGAAGGAATAAGCGCAACGGATATAGTGAAAGAAATTGTTGCTAGAATTGAAATTCCTCGTTAACACAGAACGGTTAGTTATCAAAGAAAAAGCCCTTCATTGAAAGGCTTTTTCTTTGTGTATTTTAGATTGAAAGAAAATCAAAATTTCTTCAAATTCAATTTTTTCACTATATATTTCCCAATAGAAGTTCCTACTTTTTGACCTTCTTCACAGCCATGAGTCAAATGAATTCCACCGTACATTCTCGAAATTGAAACTTCATTAGCAGCATCTAAAAAAGATTTAAAATTTCTCGAAGGCAAGCCAAATGGCATTTCGGAATTGTCTGTAAATGGAATATTTCCAAACAAAGTAGTTAGCACTTCAGCATTTGCAGCTGAAATTGTGCTGTGTGCAGACGTATGTTCAGGGAAAGATGGAGTTTCTAAAACACCTTCCCACGTTGGGTCTATGTGGCGTTTAATAAAAGTTATAGGTCTAATAGTATTTGAACGATATTTTTCAGCCCAGCAAGAAAGAAAACTATCAAATTGAGCACAACTGACAGCACAATATGCAATTGCAGAGGAAAGGAAGTCAATATCTTGCTCTATAGCTACTACTCTAGTAATTGCAACCCAATGTCCACCAGGATTCATTTGGCGATTATTGTACATTCTATGTCCATCCCATTTGTTTGAAACAGGTAAACAGTTCCAATACCAGGCAACCATCTTTTTTTCTTCATCTACAGTTTTTGACAATTCATAAACTTCAATCATTTGTTTATAAAATTCAGAATTTTTGTCTTTACTAAACGTTAGTGGAGGAGCAGGTTTAAATTGAGAAGGTTCTTTTAAAACAAATGTTCTCATAGTAGATAAATAAGGCAGTACAGGTTCCAAAAAACTTGGGGGAGTAGGTACCCAATTACCTTCACCTTTGGGCCATTCGAAATCTTTTTTGGCAAGCATTTCAACATAATTATCTTTTCTTGCCCATTGAAGAATATGTTTACCCACTGATATCCCATATTCCTTAGACATTTCTAATACATCATTTGAATTTGTAGAACTTAAAAATTCGTGTTGTGCTTTTATAAGACTATCACAAGAAGTTGTTCTATACATTAATGCTTTAGCGACTGTATGAAATGCATAAGCAGAAGCAAAATGATAGTTGTATTTTATTTTCTTTTGTGGAATTGGAACTCCTGATAATCCATTCAATTTCTTTTCGAAACTTGGATATTTATTAGGATTATAATGTCTACCTGCTTCATAAGCAGCAATATTAGTATAAGCGTGGTTTCTAGCAGCTACTGGTGGTAAAAACCCATCATCAATATTAATTTCAATTGTAACAGCATTCCAATCGTGGAGGAATTTCGGATTTTCGTTACCTGTGTGTTTTGATTCCGATGCAATGACTACATTGGAAATGAACATTATTCCTATAAGGAAGGATATCACAAATTTCATAATTATTTTGTTTTTATAGTTTGAAGTAATTTAGAGCCAGAAAACAAATCTATCTGTAAGCATTCAGATGTTGCGAATACATAGGAAGCTTGTTGTGATAAAAAGCCGTTTCCATAATAGAATTCTTGAATTCTCTTAGTACCATTCTTGAAGGTAAGAATTGCTTTCGTAGCTTTTAAAGAATGAGCTATTTGAAATACCTTAGACGAAGAACTAAGAAAATTCTTTTCTAATATTTGAGCACTTATAGAATTATTTCCAACAATACAAATTAAAGAATTCGTAGGAATAGAAGGCATTAAAGCCATCCCTTTTACATTGCCACCTAAATTAACGCCAGATTCATTAGGTTCTAAAGGAATAAATTTACCCTTTCCATCATTTAATAAAAGCAAACCTAAACCGGCATTATAGTGAACCATATCAGGGGAAGGACCACTAAAATTACCTGCTAAAAGTATATCTTGGTACCCATCTTCGTTAAAATCTTCTGTTACAATTCCATAAATAGGAGAAATTTGAGCAATTTCAGGTAATATTTCTTTTGTGAAGGTACCATTCCCATTATTTCTAAGAATGATTGATTCCAAAGTTGTTGCTTTCAAATGATAAGCACTTTCTAATTGCTCTTTTGTGAAAATATCTTCAATTGTTTCTTTTGAATACTTATGGAATGTTGTATATATTTTGTTATAAGAAGGTATTTGTAATGTGAATTCTTGTTTTCCCACTACTGGATATCTTTTTCCATTTTGATAGTATGTAAGAAAAATATCTAAACTTGTATTATTGTCAAAATCCTTAGTAAAACATTCTAAAGGTTCTTTTTCAGAAGCATGATACCAAGTATTTAAACCAAGATTTCCAACAATGTAATCTATATCTCCATCATTATCTAAATCAGTTCCCGTAATTGAATTCCACCAACCATTCAAATTCTGAGTTCCTGTTTTTTTTGTAGTTTCTGTAAAGGACTTCCCATTATTTTTAAAGAAGCGAATTGTCGACCATTCACCCGTAATAATCAAATCCAGAATACCATCATTATCGTAATCTGACCAAAGGGCTGAGGTAATCATACCTACATCTGAAAGTACAGGACAAACTTTTGATGTTACATCTTTAAATACACCCTTATTATTTTCTAAAATATAACTTTTGGGTGCCATTGGGTATCTTCCAGGTACCAAACGTCCACCAACAAATAAGTCCAAATCACCATCCATATCATAATCAGCAGCTACTACTGTTGAAGTTGCTGTTAAATATTTTGGTAGTGAATTTGACTTCCTAAACTGACCTTTTCCATTATTGATATATAATCTATCTTGAAAAAATTCATCGTCTATACTTGCTTCATTACCGCCACTAGCGACATATAAATCGAGGTCACCATCTCCGTCTGCATCAAAAAATATTGCTCCTTGATCTTCAGCATCTTTGTCGTTTTCAAAAACTATTTGTTCTGAAGAAACAAAATTTCCATTTTTCGACTGTGTAAATAATTCTCCACTTTTATAGCGAGGTCCTCCAATATAGACATCATCTAAACCATCACCATTTATATCTCCAACAGCAACTGATGGTCCATTCATAGATAAACGGTTTGGAAGTAATCGTTCTCTTTTAAAATCATCAAAAAAGTTTTCTTTGTGTTTGTAAGATAATATAGAAGGAGGTAATTCGCGAAGTAAAGGTGTGTTGTATTTTGGTATAATTGGATTGTCTTCATTTGCATCTGATTGTAACAGTGTGTGAACTGTATTAACAGCTACATTATATAATCTTTGTCTTTTTCCGGTCTGCCAAAGAACATACATTGAATCTATTTTTTCATCTTTACCAGTTCCAAAATGCATAATATTTTCAGAACAAGAAATATAACCTCTATTCTGATAATGTTCCTGCATTTGGTGGTTTCCATTATGAAAAATAGTTACCTTGGTTCCAACTCCTTGAGTATTTTGATTATATCCCTTAAATTTCAGTCGTAAGAAATTACCACCAATTTTTCTTTCAATTGAAGTGTTTTTATAAACTAATGGAAAAGAGTCAATAACCATAATAACCAAATCAAGATCACCATCTAAATCTAAATCTCCTACAGCAGCTCCATTAGAGTTCACTCTTTGCGTTAATCCCCAGTCTTCAATTCGGTTTTGAAAACGTAATCCACCTAAATTTTCAAAAACAAAATTTTGCATTTGTACAACAGGTAATTTGTCGTAGATGTTAAAAAAGGATTCACCTTGTTTGACATACCTATTTGCATCTAAATCATTTACATCTCTTTTGTAACCATTTACAATTATCAGATCTTTACGTGCATCGTTATTAAAGTCACAAAAAAAGGATGCCCAACTCCAATCCGTAGCAGCAATTCCGGCTATAAAACATACATCGCTAAATTTTCCATTCCCACGGTTCAGGTTAAGACAGTTTCTCATTAATTGGGTTGAATCGAAATATGGTCCGTATTGAGATAGAGTTGTAATTTGCGTAGTTCTACGTTGATGTGATTCCATTAACATATCAACACTAATAATATCAGGGAGTAAATCGTTATTAAAATCTGCTATATCTGAACCCATTGCAAATATTGCTGAATTACGAAGCATAGTTTTTTCTCTACGAGAAAATGTCCCGTTTCGATTGTTGATGTATATTATATCGGGTTCTTCAAAATCATTTGCAACAAAAATATCTGGATATCCATCTAAATTTAAGTCACTTACAGATGCACTTAAAGAATAACCTTTATCTGCAATACCAACTTCAGTAGAAACGTCTGTGAAAGTCCCACCACCATCATTTCTATAAAATTTATCCGTATTTCCAGGGTTTATATATGCTGAAATTCTAGTTGTCCCGTTTACAACAAGATAAATATCTAAATCTCCATCAAGATCATAATCTATTAGTGCAATATGAATACTAAGATTTACACCTTTTAAACCAAATTTTTCACTAACTTCTGTAAAAGTAGCATCTCCGTTGTTTAAATACAATTGGTTCTTTCCTGCAATCGTACTAAAATAGATATCTAAATCAGAATCTCCATCTATATCGAAAAGTGAAACTCCCATAAAAAGAAGGGAATCATTTTGAATTAATCCAGATTTTTCTGTAACATCTTCAAAACGAAAGTTCCCTTTATTTAAATAAATAGAATTTGGGTTAAACGTATTAGCAATTACAATATCTGGTAGTCCATCGTTGTTCAAATCTCCAATTGCTACACCACCACCCATATAGAGTTGCATAGCATTTCCATAATTATAACGTTGCGATTCTATTACATCGTTTCTAACAGAAATTCCAGTTTGTTCCGGAGACATTGTTTGAAAAAGTGGCTGTGAAATTAATAAACTAGGAATTGAAAATAAACCAACAAGGAAAAGGAAAATTAGATTTAGTAACATAGTTAAAAGTTTCAAATATAAAAAAACTTGGTATACTCCAGAGTGAGAAATACCAAGCTTGAGTATTAGGATTTTGAATAGAGATTAAAATTCACTTAAAATTATTAAAACGTATAGGTTGCTGAAACATTTGTTAATCTTGGAATTAAGGTTCCACCTAGTATTTGAAAGTGTTTAACGTTAAACAAATTATAGATAGAAAAACCAACTTTCATATTATCTAAGACTTGATAACCACCATTAATATTTACAATTCCATACGAAGGTACTTCTCCACGAAAATCTCCTGCTAACCAAATGAATGAATCAACATATCGATATTGAACTGAAATATCAAATAATCGAGGTTCTGTGTATGATGCAGATAAGTTAACTCTATTTGGAGAAGTGTTTGGAGAAATGAGTTGAAATCCTGATTGTAAAAAGGGATTTGTTGTTTTTGCATCTATCAAATTATATCCAAAATAAGAATAGTTAGCTTGTAATTCAATGTTTCTTGTCAAAAAATACGATACTCCTGCATCAATTCCAAAGTTTTCAATTAAACCAATATTTGCATTTGAAATTACAAAAGTAGGTTTACCATCAACAGTGGACAAACGTGATTTATCAAAATCAGTTGGTAAAACACTATACACTATTGAATCAATAACTGAAGCATACTGTTTAAGTTCAGGTGATAATGAACTTGATGAACTCCAACTAGTAAATTGTTCATTTGCTCCAGGTAAAAAGCCTGAAATAAAATTTTGTAAACGAGAATAATATGCTTCAACTGTTATTGAAAGTTGATTTGAAATTACTCCTTTATATCCAAACTCATATGAGTTAACAGATTCAACCGATAACGAAGAATTTCCTAAACCTAATGATATTGGTTGGATTCCTGATATTGAACCTTGTGGAGCAGAATTTGAAAACAATTGCAAATCAACATTTTGTTGAGTTCCAGTTAGCTCAGAAAGATATTGATTAACAGAAGCTTGAATCGGTCTAAAATTAATTGGACCCATTGCACCAAAGGCTGGTCTGAAATTATATCTTCGGAATAATTCTGAAAAATTTGGTCGTTGAAAAGCTCTACCACCCGTTAAACGAATTGAATGGTTAGCATCGGGAGTAAAAATTGCAGAAATTCTAGGTGAAAATTGAGTTGTATGAATAGACGCATAATCCACTCTTGCAGATCCGATTAAACGAAACATTGAAGAAGGTTTGTAATCTAATTGTGCATAAGCACCTAAAAAATTTGCATCAATTGTATTTTGGAAGACTGTATTTTTAGAATCTACACTCAAATACTGTCCTTGAACGCCGCTTGTGAGTAACAACTCATCGAAAATTGTTTCATTATATTGAAGATCTACATTAACGTCAAAAGCATGATCGAGAATAATAGTTCCGGGAGGTGCCGCAAGTATTCTCATTGTATCAATGGTATTTCTGTCATTATAAGTAGCATTTGCTTGGAATTTTTCCGATACAAACTTTACTCTTCCAAACTTTTTACTAGTTTTTGGAACATAAATTCTTCCAGCACCGGCTAACATAATTTCATTACCAAACAATGTATATCCAAATTCTGATTCAATATGAGTGTTATTCTGTATTTGATAATCTAATCTCACTACACCGTAATGTGAAAATGAATTTCGTTGATTGTCTGAAATTCCATTTTGTTCTATACTATTTGGCCATAATGACTCATAACCTTCATTCACTATTCTAATGCTATCTGATAATCGTTGTAATGAATCAGACGAAGTACTTTTTCTATCTTTATTCAAATTTTTAGAACCCATTGTCCCAACATTTATTCGATACGAAAAATCGTCAATTACTCCAGCATGGCGAACATCAGCTCTATACGTGTTATAATCACCACCTAAAACTGAGACTTTAGTACCAACAACATCCTTAGGTGCAAAAGTTCGAAGATTTAGTACGCCATTAAAGGCGTTGGGTCCATAAAGTGCTGCAGAAGGTCCACGAATTAACTCAATGTTCTGAAAATCTTCAATAGGATATGCAAATGAATTCCATTCAGGTGCGCCAATTTGTTGCAGAGCAACATCTCGTCCATCAATTAAAATAAGAATTCTTCTATTTGTAGAATTATTAAAACCACGAGAATTTACTTGAAAATCCGAATTACCACTACGTGTAATATCAACTCCTATTTGTCCTTCAAGAGCATTCCCAATTTGATTGGTTCGAGAAGCTTTTTGAATTTCCAATTGATTTAATGCAGTAACAGCTGCTGGAGTATTCTTTGCCAATTCTTTACGTTTTGAGGCTCCATAAACTACTACTTCTTCAGTTAGTTTTGAAACCAATTCTTCTAACTCAATTGTCAAATTAAGATTCTGTCCATCAATTACTAAAACATTTGGAATATCAATTTTTTTATATCCTAAATATGATATAGAAAGGTTGTAATTCCCAGGTTTTAGGTTAGGAATTATAAATTCACCATTCTTTTGAGAAATTGTACCTTTGTTTGAATTCGACAATGCAATTCTAACCCCTTCAATTGGAGTTTTAGTAAGTTTATCTTTTGTAAAACCTTTTATTGCACTTTGAGAAAGTAACTGAGTAAAAGAAATGAAACTAAAAATTAGTATAAAAACAGTTTTCATAGTAAAGAGTTTTAGGAAGAGTTTAAAAAATCTGATTTTTGGTATTTATAGTTTAATAACAACAGGTTTTGTTAGATATCCTTCTTCTGATCTCTGTTTTCCAATAGAATCATATATCGATTTGTCAGTAGGTTGAATAGTCCCTAACCCATCGACATACCGATTGAACATACAAAATGCTGCAGCTATCAAAACTGTATCGTGTAATTCTAAATCTGTTGCACCATTGTTTCTTGCTTCATCAATGTGTGATTGTTTTACATTCTGACCATGTTTTTGAACTTCTTTTGCAATTGCTAAAAGTGATTTCATTTTAGCAGAAAGTTGAGAATTTTCGGGAGCAGTAACTGCATCTAAAACAAATTTTTCATCGCCCTCGCAGTGATATTTTGCAATTGCACCATGTACTGATCTGCAATACAAACAATCGTTCAATGTAGAAATGTAGGTTGCTATGATTTCTCTTTCACCTTTTGAAAGTCCATTGTCAATTTGTAACAATTCTTCAACTAAAAGATTTAAAGCTTTTGCTGTTTCAGGACGAAACATCATCAGTCCACGAATACCAGGTTGTCCTTCAGGAACAGATATGTATGACATATAAAAAGTAAAGAAATGTAAAAAAAGTAGTTATTCAGAATGTACTATAGGTTCCGTTGTTCCAGTATAACCTTGAGAAACTAACCGTTCTGCTAGTTTTTTATAGAACCCATCGTCTTCTGGTGTCCAACTTGCTAATCCGTCTACATAACGATTGTACAAACAAAATAAAGAAGAAATTAGAACAGTATCGTGAATTTCAATATCCGTAGCACCGAAATTCTTAGATAACTCAATATCATTTACAGTTACAGATTTTCCACTTTGTTGAATCTTCTGAGCAATAATCAATAAAGATTTCAATTTATCAGAAATGGGAGCTTTGTTAAAATTCCATTTTACTGAATCAATAATTGTGTCGTCTTCAAAAAGTACTTGAGCAGTTGCTTCGTGTGCTTTTGTACAAAAAGTACATTCATTTAAAAATGAAACATAAGTAGCAATCAATTCTCTTTCTGCAAAAGAAAGGGGTGAATCGCCACGCATTAATGTTTGAGTAAGCTCACGAATTGGTTTTGCAGAATCTAATCGATATTCTAACAGTCCAGTAATACCTGCTAAGCCTTCTCGAATTGGAATATGTGCCATATTTTCTTTTGGAATAGTGTTATTTAGAAGGAGAAAAATACCCCATCAAAGCCATTTTTTCACCCATTTCTACATAGTCAGAAGGGTTCTGTGGTGTGAATGATGCCAATCCATCAACATAGCGATTAAACATACTAAAAGCTGCAGCAATTAGAACTGTATCATGAATTTCCATATCAGTAGCACCTAAGTTTTTAGCGGCAGCTACATCTTCATCAGTTACAATTCTTCCACCCTTTTGAACTTTACCTGCAATTATTAATAATGCTTTTAACTTGTCACTTAACAATGCACTTGAACCACTTTGTAACACATCATCAACAATTGAAGCATCATCTTTTAAATGAGCTCGTGCCGCCGCTGCATGTGATAAAGTACAAAACACACATTCATTTCTTGAAGAAACAAATGTTGCAATAATTTCTCGTTCTCCCGGAGTAAGTGTAGAATCAGAATGTAGCAAAACATGTGCTAATTCTTGCATTGGTTTTGCTGTTTCAGGACGAAATGTAAACAAACTTCTTATCCCAGGTAAATCTGCTTGGGTAGATATGTGAGCCATTATAAATTTATGTTAATTGAGTATCCTTTGTTTCTTTTACAAAGAATGTTAAAAATAAGCCAACTATAAATAAGGTTGAAAATGCTAAAATCGAGTTTCCAAAACCACCAAAAAATGGTACGAGTATTCCTACAAAGAAAACACAAATTCCAGTTATGACTCTTCCTAAGTTGAAAGATAATCCTGTAGAAGATGCTCTATTTTTTGTAGAAAACATTTCAGGTATAAAACTTGAAAGTGAACCTTGCCCTAAACCGATACTAATTCCCATCAACCCTGTTGAAATTATTGATGCTATGTTGTAAGTTTGAATATAATAAAAAACAACAAAAGAAAGGATAAACAGTGAAAAGAAGGCGTATTGAATCACTGGTTTTCGACCAATTTTATTAGCAATAAAACCAGATAAAAATGCTCCAATAATACCACCAAGTGCTAAACACATAAGTATAATTCCACGAGCTTGCTTTGCACCTTCTTTTGAAACGGATTCTTCTGCCCACGTTGGCATCCAAGAAAACATAGCCCATAAACCTATTAACATAGTTCCAAAAATTAAGGAAGCCATTACCAAAGTTTTAAAGGATTTAACTTCCGTTTCATTGTTAAGAATTTTTATGGACCTATTTTCAAACAAATCTGAATCTTTTAAAAACCAATACATAAATGGAATAAAGAATACTATCGCTGCATTTATCAAAAACAACATTTTCCAAGAAGGCAACAATGCTGAAAGAATTCCTGCAGTAAGTATTCCAACAGCAAATGAGTTTGCGAGAATACCTAATGAAATTGCACGTTTTTTAGGCGAAACTATCTCTGCAATATGAGTTGTAGTAACCACCATCAAACCACCAACCATTGCCCCTGATAAAAATCGTAGTGCCGCAAAAAGTTGCCAATTCGCAGTTAAAGTGCAACCCAAGGTTACAAGAAGTAACAAAATAGAAAGAATGATTATAGTTTTTTTTCTTCCAATTGAATCTGCTAAAATTCCAGAAAGGACTCCTCCAATTGACCAACCAATTAGTACAATTCCGTTGAAAATGCTTGCGACCAAAAGTCTATGACTCTCGGAATCATTTGGTAAAAAGTCAGTTAAAATTTGGGATAAATTAGCAGATACAATTGTAGAATTCATACCTCCAAAAAGGCATGCAAACCAACACAGTAAAAATTGTACGATAGTTTTGTTCATATTTTTTACAAATATACGAAGAATGGGTATATTATATTCTTGATTGAAATCAATAGAAATGGTAAATATTCTTAATTACCCTAACTTTTTTCTAAGTCTACTAAAACTTTCAGGAGTAATACCTAAATAGGAAGCAATTTGGTAATGTTTAGCTCTTTCAAAAACTTCAGGTTCGTTTTCCAAAAGGTAAGAATAACGTTCTTCTATAGTTTTCGTTCTAATAATTAAATCTTTTTGTTCACTATATGAAAATCGTTGTTCGGCAGCAGAACGACTTATTTCTTGCCAACAGATATGAGAACAAAATAGCTCAATTGATTTTTTAGAAGGAATATAAAGAATTTCAGATTTCTGAATTGCTACGATATTGTATAATGCAGGAAGTCGCATTATTGGATTCATAGTAGAATATATTGGGGTGATTTCTGAAAAAAAATCTTTAATGAATAGTTTGTCTCCATTTTCGTAATAACACAGAAAGAATCCTTTTGCTATAAAAAATTGATCACCTAATAACTGTCCCTCGTGTTGAATATGTTCATTCTTCTCAACGATTTTAAATTCTAAAATAGATACAAAAGAAGCCCATTCTTCTTCCGGTATAACTGTAATAGAAGAAAAGTATTTATAAATAGATTGAAGAATTGTATCAAAAGAAAAGAATTCCAAAACAGATTTTACTCCATAAACCAACACTATATAAAAAATTGAAAGCTATATTCATTTCATTGAGAATTAAGGAGCTAATCGAATTATTTGCCATTCTTTCGTATGCGGCATTAATTGAAATAATATCCTATCGTGTAAACGACTTTCTCTTCCTTGCCAAAATTCAATGTTTATTGGTTTGATTAAAAAACCACCCCAGTTATCTGGCAAAGGTAGGTCTAAATTCTTGAATTGAACGGCACTTTTTTCGTATAAAGTTTCTAAAAATTCTCGAGAGGGAATAATACTACTTTGTGGAGAAATTGAAGCACCAATCTGACTTTCTTTTGGTCGAGTTTTGAAATAAGCAAATGATTCTTCAGGAGATATTTTTGTAGCAATTCCTTGAATTCTTACTTGACGTTCAATTTCGCCCCAAAAAAATGCCATTGAACATTTTGGATTTTCAATTAATTCCTTTCCTTTTCTACTTGAATAATTTGTGAAGAATACAAATCCATCTTGAGTAATTTCTTTTAAAAGAACTATTCGGACTGAAGGAAAACCGTCAATAGTTGAAGTTGCTAATGAAAAAGCATTTGGTTCTAAAAGGTCTGCAACAATAGCTTGTTGAAACCATTTTTCAAATTGTAAAAAAGGATTCTTTTCTACATCAGTTTCAGATAACGAAGCAAGTTTATAATTTCTTCGTAAAGTTGAAATTTCTAAGGGTTTTAAATTTTTCATATAAATTGTTGTATCAATTCTATTTGATGAATATAAACTACATTTAAACCAAAATTTTTACCATCTCTTCTATAAGAATGAAAATTCCTATCGGAGACAGTACAAGATTTATCTTGCTCAATATTCTGAATATTTAAACCGCATTCTAGCATTTGCTGAAGAACATTTTCATGGACATCGAGAAAATATTTTGAATTAATTTTACAAACATACTGAGGATTAAATAAAGAACATACATCTTCTTGAACTTCGTACATTTTTTGTGAGGCTGAAGGACTTATGTATGCTAATAATGAAGCTGGTTTTGACCCAAATTCTATTGTCATTTTTTGAATAGTTTTTCCAACAATATTTTCTAAAGTACCCTTCCAACCTGAATGAACTCCTGCAATCACTTCATTTAAAGGATCAAAAATTGTTATTCCAACACAATCGGCAACTGATATACATAAAACTAATTCTTTTGATTTAGTAATTAATGCATCACCATTAATACCAATAGTTTTTTCTCTAACAATTTCAATTTTATCAGAATGAATTTGTTCAATGAATTGTAATTTCTCTCTCGAAACATTTAAAGAATTTGCAAAATCAATCTGAGCATTTCTAATTGAATCAATTGAATATTTTACACCAATTTTAGAAATAGAAAACGAGACACCACTTCGTTCATTCTGTGTTTGTGTTAAGGTTATCCCAGATTGAACAATTGTAGGGAATATCTTTGCTACTTTTACCTCTATATACATATTATAATAACTTGACAATCTAATTGTCTATTTATCATTGTTTTTAAAATCTAATCGAAATAACGTGAATCTACTTAAAATAGTACTTACCATTGTAACATTTAGTTCCATTTTCTCTTCAAATTTCATTCAATCATTTGCAAACAATGCTGATATTGAACAAACAAATAGTTTGCAGTATCAAAAAAACGATGAGAAACAGCTCTTAAATGCTATGAAAGATGAAATGAATCGATCGTTATCGAAACTTCGTTTAGCAGGAGTTGATTCATTGTATTATCTACAATATCAACTACAAACTCATACAATTTTTGAAGTAAAAGCAAGTATGGGTGGAATAGTCAAAGTAACAAAAAAACCATTTGCTACTCTTTCTGTTCAAGCAAGAGTTGGTTCTCCTCAATTAGATAATACAAACTTTTTTGATGTCAGTTTAAATTTCTTTGGTTCATCAGATGAAGAAGAAAGTTTTGAAAATAGATTAGTTCCATTTGAATTAGATTATTCTATATTTAGAAATGAATTATGGTTAGCTACCGACGTAGCATATAAACAAGCAACAGAAATATATGCTAAGAAGTTATCATTTCTTCAAAATAAAATTCGAAAAGATTCTACACCTGATTTCTATCAATTGCCGAGTATTTCCATTTCTTTACCCCTTTCAACTGCATATATAAGTTTACAAGATGAGTCTACGATAACTTTTGCAATTGCATCACTTTCTAAAAAGTTTTTAAACTATCCAGATATCGTCAATTCTCAAGTGAATTTTGAATTTATTGATAAAAGATTGTTGTTTAGTAATTCTGAAGGTAGAGAGTTTGCAAAATCGGATGTTTTATGTGGTTTTGAAGCAGTAGCAATGACCCAACGTGAAGATGGGATGTTGCTAACAAATACACATACATCTTACACTACAAACCCAAAAAAATTCCAACTGGAACAAATTGGTTCAAATAATCATCCTTTTGAAAAAGCATTAGACTCGCTTGCAAATGCTGCAGTTCTATTGAAAAAAGCAAAACCATTAGATGATTCGTATTCAGGACCTGTTATGTTTACTTCACAAGCAACAGGAGAGCTTTTTGGCCAATTCTTTGCACCGAATTTAGTTCTTCAGCGTCAAGCATTATCTGATCAAGGATTTGATGCTTCCAGAAACCTTGCTTTCCAAAACAAAGTTGGTGGAAGAGTCTTTCCAACGTTTTTATCTATGTACGCTACAACTGGATCAAAAAAGTATCAAGATTCTGTAGTTGGAGCATTTCAATATGATGATCAAGGAATTCAAACACCAGAAAAAATTGAATTAGTCAAAGATGGATATTTGGTAACCTTGTTAAATGATCGAACTATAACTAAAAAAATCACACTTTCAAATGGACATCATCGTTCTGGTGGAACCGCACCCGGGATTTTGGAAATTACTTCTTCGAACACAAAAGATACTTATGAAAGTTTGAAGCTAAAAATGATAGAGTTATGTAAAAAAAGGGATTTACCATTTGGTTTAGTCGTTAAAAAGATTTTAAATCAAAACCTTTTATTTACAACTATTTATAGACTTACCGAAGGTGAATATCCTATAGCTCGTGGCGAAACGAAAGTGAATGCCATTGAGGTTTATAAAGTGTATCTTAATGGTAAAGAAGAACTAATTACTTCTCCAGAAATAAGTGGATTGGGAGTTTCTATTTTTAAAGAAATAATAGGATCATCAAACAAAACTGCAACATATAGTTACTTAGCATCTGCGGTGATATCACCATTTATAACTGGTGGATCTCAATTCTTAGCTACTACATTATACTACCCTGAAACAGTTTTAATAGAAGAAATTGAAATCAAACCTAATCAAGAAGATTTCTCTAAACCTCCAATTTTAAGTAGCCCACTCAGTATTAAATAGCACTTAAAGAATTTGGTAAAATTATTGATAGGGTAGTTTCGAATTCTTCATTTTTTGGTATACAATCTATTTGTAATTGACCTTTGTAAATTGAAGTAATAAACATGGCAATTGCTAAACCTAACCCAGCACCTTGCTGCTCATTTTTCTCTCGTTCAAATTGAGAAAATGCACCTATAAATGCAATTTGTTCTTTAGGAAATTCAATACCAATACTTTTAACAGAAATTGAATATGTGTCATTTTCTACCAAACCAAGAACTGTGATAGGTGAACCATCTTTAGAATACTTACAAGCATTGTCAACTATTTCTAGAAGTAATGACCAAAGGTGGTCTGCCTTAATATGTATATTACAAGACTGTAAATCTTCCTTCAAATCATTTAACCTATTCCATTTGCTACATTTGTGAACAAGTATCTCATGTAATTGTGCTTGGCTTTCTTCCAAAACTGACGATTGATGTTCTGTTAGGCTACTTTCGTCATTTGCAATGACAAGAAGTCTACTGAATTCTATAAATTTATTGACAATCGTTTGCATCCTTGTTGCAGAAGAATAAATTTGAGTACCTAATTCTACAATATCTTCAGTTTCTAATAAATCAGGATTTTCTAAGAATATTTTAGAGGCACTTGTTATGCCTGTTAAAGGTGTCAATAATTCATGAGGTATAGCCATTGACAAATTCTTACGAAGGTTTGTCATATTCGATTCAGTTATTGTTTTTAACGTCTCAGATTTTGCTAATCGAGTTTCAATAGAAGCTAATAGTTCTACTCGAGAAAAAGGTTTAGTCAAATAATCATCTGCCCCTAATTCCATTCCTTGACGTAAATCAACTCGTGTAGTTTTGGCAGTAAGAAATATAAACGGAATCATTGCGGTATGGGGTAGTTTCTTCAATTCTTCCAAAACTCCAAAACCATCTAAAATAGGCATCATTATATCACAAACTATGAGATCTGGTAAATTCTCTATTGCTTTTTCAACTCCAATTTTACCATTTTCAGCTTGAAAAACAATGAATTTTGCTGCTTTAAGTATTTCACTTATTGTCATTCTTACGGCTATTTCATCCTCAATAACTAAGATCTTTTTCATTTATAATTTAACGATTATTTTAATTTGACTGATTTAGATTAACGGAAAGGAATATAGAAATTGTTCCTCCATCATTTGGACTATTTGCAACTTTTACTGTTGAATTTATATACTCTATACAAAAAGTAACTAATAAAAAGTTCAAACTTTTACCAGAAACATCTTCAATGATTTTAGAAGAAAAAAGTGTATTTAATAGTCTCACTTCTTCTTCTTTAAAATGAAAACTAGCATTTGATAGTTGGATGACTATAGTATTACTTTCCTGTAGAGTGAAAATTCCCATTTCAGTTTTAGTATCTATTACTTGGAGTGAGTCTAAAAAAATACTGAGTACATACAAAATTGCTCTCATTGGCACTTTTAAATAAGATTCACCAATAAAGGTTGCAGAATTTTTAATTTTAAAATCAAATCTTTTTAAAAGGATACTTTCAATTTGTTTTAAGAATTCTTCAAATGTAGAATTATTGACAGTAACAACTTCTTGTGTATAGGTTCGAGCATCGTAGAGTTCTGCAATTTTTTCTAACAATGTCCCTATTGAAGTAGTCTGTTCTTGAATTGATTTAAGAAAAATGTTTATTTTTTCTTTATCCCATTGATCAAAAAATTCTAACAGTAATTCAACCGAAGATTGAATTACTGTTAAGGGAGTTCTAAACTCATGAGCAAAAATTGTAAAAATATCTAATTCTTGTTTAGATCTCTTCGTTTGAAGTGTCTCAGAATTTGAATCTTTTTTATTATCTAAAACGATGAGAATTGAGTTGAAAAATGAAGTAAGTTCATTTGAATCAACTGTAGAACTTTTTAAATACGTAAGTATGAAATATTTTGATTCAATTAAAATTATATTCTCTTCAACTTCAGTACTCCCAAAATCTATATTAGATTTCTGCAAACAATTTGTTTTACATTTTAGATATAAATCAGAACTTTTGAATAACCGAAAAGCTTCTTCAAAAGTTGAAGACATTACAACATTTGTTAGGAGGGAATAAAATTCATTAATCATTAGTTTTCTAAAATCTTGAGTATGGAGAAATATTTAATTGAAGGCTTGAATCCCAGTAATATCAGCACCAAGAATTAATGTATGAATATCGTGAGTTCCTTCATAGGTATAAACAGATTCTAGATTTGCCATGTGTCTCATAATAGGATACTCATCTAATATACCATTTGCTCCATGAATATCTCTTGCAACAGAAGCAATTTCTCGAGCAATAGAAACATTGTTTCTTTTTGCCAAAGAAACTTGTTGAGGATTCATTTTGCCACTATCCTTTAACTTACCCAAATGGTAACATAGCAATTGACCTTTAGTAATTTCAGATAACATCCAAACAAGTTTCTGTTGAACTAACTGAAAAGATGCAATAGGTTTGTTAAACTGAATTCTAGATTTTGCATACTTTAATGACGAATCATATAAACCCATAGAAGCACCTAATGCACCCCAAGAAATTCCGTATCTTGCTTGAGTTAAACAACTTAATGGTCCTCGCAAACCTTCTACATCTAAAATATTTTCTACAGGAATTTCACAATCTTGAAACACTAATTCTGAAGTTACAGAAGCACGCAAGGAATGTTTACCTTTCATTTCAGGAGCGGTAAATCCTTTAAAACCTTTTTCTACAAGGAATCCGCGAACTTTTCCATCTAATTTTGCCCAAACAACACAAACATCAGCCACTGAGCCATTCGTAATCCACATTTTTGCACCATTTAGAAGAAACCCACCTTCAGTTCTAACTGCAGTGGTTATCATATCTGTTGGGTTAGACCCATAATCTGGTTCAGTTAAGCCAAAACAACCAATTGCTTTTCCAGCAGCTAATTTTGGAAGCCATTTCATTCGTTGTTCTTCTGAACCGTATTTATAAATCGGATACATAACTAACGAACTTTGAACAGAAGCAAAAGAACGAATTGCTGAATCTGCTCGTTCTAATTCTTGCATTGCCAATCCATAACAGATATTATTCATTCCAGCACAACCGTATTCTTGAGGTAAGGTTACCCCAAAAACGCCAATAGACGCCATTTTTTCAACTAGTTCTTCTGGAAATGTCCCTGCCATAAAATGTTTGTCAATGATAGGAATTACTTCTTCATTTACAAAATTACCGACAGTATCTCTAACGAGTTTTTCTTCTGATGATAATAAATCATCTAAATTATAGTAATCAACAGGTATGTAGTTCATATAGCTTTCTCATGAAAAATTTTAACAAAAATACGAATTTATAGGTTAAAAGTATACATTCTCGAAAGTAAAGTGAAATTTTCTTTGTTCTCAGTCAAAATAATTGTATATTTGTAATCGTTATTGAACTGGGCTCAGAGAAGCCCATTTTTTATTTTTTTGACTATGAACAAAGAGTTAACCAAAGATATCGTTTTGGAATTTTTGCAGCCTTTAGCTACAAGTCTTGAACTGTTTGTTGTTGATGTATCGTTAAAAGGTACAATGAAACACCGTATTTTAGGTGTCTATATTGATAAACCTAATGGTATATCAATAGAAGATTGTAGCACTCTACAGCGGTTGATTGATGAACATTTTGAAAATTTCGAACTTTCAAGTTCAATTTCATCTATAGAAGTTTCTTCTCCAGGATTTGACAAGCCCTTAA
>Ga0105049_10000237_pt1 | contig 57517 bp, 47 predicted proteins | sample MAT06_FD_78087 | JGI IMG/M metagenome (GOLD analysis project Ga0105049, IMG submission 78087) | Freshwater microbial communities from Lake Fryxell liftoff mats and glacier meltwater in Antarctica - MAT-06 | ecosystem: Environmental > Aquatic > Freshwater > Ice > Liftoff microbial mat | place...
ACCTTGTGGATTTTAGGAACGTATGAGCCCGTGCCGCAAAAAATGAAATGGCGGGCTAAAAATGTGCGCGAAATTATCGCTAAATCGCAGGAGATATTGTCTCCACCCAGTACCCGAATCTCTGCCAAGCAAATTGGCTTTTTTAATACCCTAACGCTAATTCCCGCCGCGATGGATAGCCGTAAAAACCCTGACGGTCAAACACTAAAAGATATCGTGCCCGCCGATGTGTATCAACGCTGGCTGGTGTTGCGTGATAAATATATTGATGAAAATAATACTAATGATGAAGATAAAGATATTGAACGCTGGCGGCCGATATTCGCCGCCCGCGAGCTTTACCGCAAGGCCATTAGCAAATCTGGCTTGACCACGGCAAGCCCTGTCTGGCCGGTTGTGCGCGATAACGCGAAGCTAAACAAGGTGACAATTAAAGAGCTGCTCTATGAGCCCAAGGTAACCAACGCGCGCGGCGCGTTGAAGGCATTCAGCAAAGTTTCCTTAGCCGATATAACGTGCTTTACCATGACTGTAGAGCGTATCGAAACCGACCTCGCCGCCATGCGCGTGCGCGCCAATGCGTGGTCGACGGGCGACATTGACCGACTCACGATCGCGCCTGAAATCAATCAGCGCGAAGCCTGCAGAGCAGCGGTGCTGGAAACTACCGCGGCTAAACTGCTGGGCGTACAGGATATCGCCGCAAAGCTCGAAGCACTATGGATAGATGCCGCCGAAATAGCACTAGCAAAAAATAAGGTCACGCTGGCGGTGCTGCCGTTTGATCGCTTAATAGGCGCGAATAATTATTTAGACAAGTTAAAGCGCAAAGGCTATCTGGTGGAAGCGCCGGATAATTGAAATTTCGTTGACGAATGCGTGCAAGATTATTGCCAACACAGTTCGCCTAGAGGCACTCGCTTTAGTACTCAATTTGTAGAATTCTAAATTTCTAATCAAGCCATAGTGAACACCAACGAGCTACTCAGACCCCCCTTTGCAACGAAAAGTTAGAAGGAATTTTCGTTGAAGCAAAGAGGCCACCGAAATTACAAACTAACGAACCGAATCCCTCCCAGTCTCGCTTTTTCTCACCGAGGAGCTGATCGCGGATTAATTATCTTGAACTCGCATACCACCTGCTAAATCGTTATTTGACGCGATGGCCTCTACTCGCTAAGCTAACCATTCAATCCTAATGTAAAGAAATCCACCATGAAATTTGAAACCCTCGCCGTTCACGCGGGCTACTCGCCGGACCCCACCACCAAAGCCGTTGCAGTGCCGATTTATCAGACGGTGGCCTATGCGTTTGATGACACCCAGCATGGGGCGGATTTATTTGACTTAAAAGTCGCGGGCAATATTTACAGCCGGATTATGAATCCGACCAATGCCGTGCTGGAGGCGCGCATTGCCGCACTGGAAGGTGGCATTGGGGCGCTGGCGGTGGCTTCTGGTATGGCCGCGATTAGCTATGCGATTCAAACCATTGCGGAGGCCGGTGACAATATTGTTTCCGCTGCCACGCTCTACGGTGGCACTTACAATTTATTCGCGCATACCTTTCCGCAATTAGGCATTACGGTACGTTTTGCAGATGCGAAAGATCCGGCCTCTTTCGCTGCGTTAATTGATTATAAAACCAAGGCGATATTTTGTGAGTCTATCGGCAACCCGCTGGGTAACGTGACGGATTTTGGCGCGCTAGCCGAGATAGCCCACAAGGCCGGCGTGCCGTTAATTGTTGATAACACCGTGCCCAGTCCCTACCTTTGTCGCCCGATTGAACACGGCGCGGATATTGTGGTGCAGTCCCTTACCAAATATTTGGGCGGCCACGGCACAACGCTCGGCGGCGCGATTATTGATAGCGGTAAATTTCCGTGGGCAACACACAAGGCGCGCTTTAAGCGATTGAACGAGCCAGATGTGAGCTATCACGGTGTGGTCTACACTGAAGCACTTGGTGCGGCGGCCTATATTGGTCGCGCACGAGTGGTGCCGCTACGCAATATGGGCGCGGCATTGTCGCCATTTAACGCGTTTCAAATTTTGCAGGGTATTGAGACCTTGCCTTTGCGCATGGATCGTATTTGCGAAAACGCCACGCGCATCGCCACCGTTCTTACAAATCATCCGAAAGTGGCGTGGGTGAATTACGCCGGGCTTGAGAATCATCCCAGCCACGCGCTGGTCAAAAAGTACATGGGCGGTCGCGCCTCTGGCATCGTGAGCTTTGGGTTAAAAGCTGCTGATGGTCGCGCTGGTGGTGCGCGCTTTCAAGATGCATTGGCGCTATTTACGAGGCTCGTTAATATCGGCGACGCCAAGTCCCTCGCCTGCCACCCCGCCTCTACCACCCATCGCCAATTGAATCCTGATGAATTGAAAAAAGCGGGTGTGAGTGAAGATATGGTTAGGCTTTCCATCGGCATTGAGCATATTGATGATTTGTTGGCCGATTTAGAGCAGGCGTTAGCTAACGTATAAATATTACAAACATCAATACTGGCGGATGTTTTGAGACTATTCGGATGGAGCGAGTGCAAGGCGTCCATCGAGAATATTTTCTAAAACACCCGCCGCAATGACCTGATGAACAATTGGCTTAACTTGTTGAGTGCTACGATTGATCAACAATAGTCGTGTGTTTACTATTCAATACGTTTGCGGTTTTCTGCAACAGAAAATAAATCTCCCCCGGCCAGCCAGGAAACATTGCGCCGAATGCGACATTTGCACGCACCCACCATTGCTTATCCTCAAGCACTGAGCCGGATGCTCGCACCGCAAAGGCGCCACTTGCATACGCAACAGCAAGCCCTGCGCGCTCCGCCATTTTACGAACCCGACGTGGTGAAAATACGCTAATGTGCCCAAATGGTTGGGCTATCTTGCGGAGCTGGATTTCACGAATGCGCGCAATGCCAGACGGGAGCACCGGAAAGCCACCAATGATGCCGCCGTTTGACCGTAGCACGGCACTCAAAAAGGTGACGGCGCGTTCAGGTTGTGTAAGGTGTTCCAAAATATGCAGTGCAATGACAACGTCGTACTGGCTCTGCTTCTCGGCAATGAACGCGGTCAGCGACTCCACGTCATCGAGATTAACGGTAAGGCAATCTCGATAACCGGCACGGCTCAGCACCTCATATTGCGGCTTGACGTCAGCCGCATCCCAAGTCGAATACAATTCATCGTGCACGGGATCGCGTCCAGCGCCATCGACAAATGCCTTCATTTGCCCGCGATCAACACCAATTTCCAAGACACGGAGCGGGCGCTTGAAGGTAGACCGCATCGTATCGAGCAGTCGCTCTACATACCAGTAACGCAGCATACGGAATGAATACTGGCGACTTTTAGCGTGCGCCGTAATCCCATAATCTTCGGCCTGCCACGCACGATTTTGGGAAAGTGAATCGAGGCTCCAATGGCTTGCGGCCATGCGTGGAACCGTAGTAGAAAAATGAGGGCTGGCCTCTTGGGATAGTCCAGCAGGCGATAAAACAATCGGGGGTAGTGAAGACATGAGCACTCCAATGCAGATCATGACACGAATCGGACGCCGAAGTAGGCGTATTGATTGCGGGAGGGGATTGATGAACCTTAGGGGGCTTGCGGGCGCGGCGGGTACGCACACGAAAGCGCATTGGCTTTGGCGGCGCTGGCTTCTGGTGCGCGGATGGATGCAGGCGTTGAAACGGCCGATGATGATGATGCGATCGCTAGTGTAGGCGGATGAGGATACGAGCCCAGCACTAAACAGCGGGCGAGGAGATCGGCGGCATCAGCGACGAATTCGCCATTTTTAACGGTCCGCTGTTCAGCGACTTCGATAGTGAATGCCGGATAGGTACAACCTAAATCAGAGCACAGTATCGACGGCCGCCCTTCCAGCTCAAAGTGCGCATGAAAACCACCAACGTGGCCCAATGGCTGCGCGGAATGGGCGTGCAACGTTGGCGCAAACGCGGCGAGCAATACATGCACCAAGACGAATAAGTTGGCAAAGCGGCGGACGGATTTAATGAGACGCAAAAACATCGCAAGAGTATATCAGCCCGTCGAAAATTATCACGCCCGAAGGACGGAGGATGATTGTTATTGCGGTGCATGAAATACCAGCCCCATCCCCTCGCTAATCAACCAGCACTGGCAGGGTAATTCCACTCTGGGCGAAACCAAGTTAGGTATGCCGGTAGCTGGTCTCGTAATAACGATGTTCGCATGGCGGTTACATGCGGCATTTCCGCGCGGCGTTGAGTCGTGAAAATCTATTTCGCTTAGTTTTTTCAGCCGCAACGAAACCGCCACAAATGCAACCTCTCGCCTGATCCGCTCAACATTTGCAAAACGCTGCATTACGCCGACGCAACGATGTTTCAAAAACTTTTAGTCTGGGTTGTTGCTCGCATTTCACCCATTTGGTTCTGCATTTGGTCACAATTGAGGCTTGACCCTGCCCAGAATTCGCCTATGATAGCCGCTTCATTTCAACGCTAAGGGGAAGTCACCGTGTTGCGATCAAGGTCTTTGTTTTTTTATCCGATAGGATTTGCGGCTGGTGTGTTGTTAGCGGGCTTTGCCACTGCTGGCGCACAGCGTGTGTATGCGGAAAGCGCCGTTGCCAGCAAAGATGGCGCTCTCGCACGCGCCGCGCTTACCCCATCCGCACTCACACCGGCCTTAGAAGCGGTGATGGAGGGCAAATACAAATCCACAGAACCGGGCGCAACAGTAATCGTGACGCGCAATGGACAGACTATTTTTCGACGTGCTTATGGGCTCGCCAATGTTGAAACCAATACGGCGCTTAAGCCGGACGATGTGCTCCGTCTCGGTTCGATTACCAAGCAGTTCACCGCCGTCGGCATCCTGATTTTGGCCGATGAGGGTAAGCTTGCCCTTAGCGACACGATAGACAAACATATGCCCGACTATCCTGCGGTCGGCAAGCGTATCACCATCGAGCATCTTTTAACCCATACCTCCGGCATCCCAAATTACACCGATATGGTGAGCTTTCGCGACAGCATGAACAAGCGCTTGACTACGCCAGCGCTTGTCGCCACATTCGCCAGCGTTGCGCTGGCGTTCGAGCCGGGCTCCCGCCGAGCCTATAGCAATTCTGGCTACGTGGTGCTTGGTGCCATTATCGAAAAAATCGCCGGCATGGATTACGCCACCTTCATGGCTGACCGTATTTTCATCCCGCTCGGCATGAAAGACACCGCTTACGAAGGCGCTGAACGTAGCGGCAAGAAGCGCGTGGAGGGCTATGCTCGACGCGATGGTGCAATTATCGTGGATCGACCCATCGATATGAGCCTACCACATGCGTCTGGTGCGCTAATTTCGACAGTTGATGATCTGGCGCTGTGGGATGCCGCGATCACTGCGGGAAAGTTGCTTAAGCCTGCAACATGGAAGGCCGCGTTTACGCCATATACCCTCAGCACCGGGGTAAAGACGACCTACGGTTATGGCTGGGAGATTGGAACGTTGCAGGGCAGACCCAATATTTCCCATGGCGGCGGTATTCCGGGTTTCGCCAGTAATGCGCTTCGTTTGCCAAGCGATGGCGTGTATGTGGCGATCATCAGCAACACAATGGCGGGTGATGGCCTCAATAACACCCTGTCGGCGCAACTTGCGGCGGTCGCCATTGGTAAACCATTCCTAGAATACAAGGAAGTGAAACTCAATTACGCGGCGCTCGACAGACACATCGGCGTGTATAAATCGCATACTGAGATTGACGACACGACTAATCGCACCATTATCCGTGAGGGAAATCAATTGTTCGTTGAGCGCGCCGGGCGTCGTCGCCTGGCCTTGGCCGCAGCGTCAGCGACCACATTTTTTGTGCCCAATTCTGTGACCACCTACGTGTTCGAGAGCGATGCCAGCGGTAACACTACGCGAGTCGCCATCACGCAAGACACGGGTACGCGACGATTTGAGCGAATCAGTAAATCACTACCCTCTCCGCCTCCTGCCACCAAACTTTCCGGCGCAAACTTGGATCGCTATGTGGGGCGCTATGAATTGTCGCCTGGCTTCATCGTCGCCATCACGCGCGATAGCGACCGGTTGATGGCGCAGGCGACGGGGCAATCGGCATTTGAAGTATTCCCGCAAGCCGAAGACCGTTTTGTGGCTCGCGTTGCTGACATTACGCTAGTGTTCATTAAGGACGGCAAAGGTGCGGTCACGCAAATGAACTTAACGCAAAACGGACGCGAGAACCCGGCCAAGCGCCTATCACCCACCGCGCCTGCCGCCCGTACGGCAATTGCCATTGGTGGTGCGGCCATTGAGGCGATCATCGGTGAATACGAATTAGCGCCGGGATTTGTGATTACGGTGTCGCGCGACGGCGCCCGCCTTTTTTCCCAAGCCACTAACCAAGAAAAAATCGAATTATTTGCCGAGTCGGAGACGGCGTTTTTTCTAAAAGTGGTTGACGCGCAACTGCGCTTCGACAAGAACACCAGCGGCAAGGTCACGCAGCTGGTGCTGTTTCAAGCTGGGCGTGAGATGCCGGGCAGGAAAATCAAGTAGCGCGTCATGTCGCGCGTCAGGTCGCGCGTGATGGCGCGACCAACTGCACGGTGGAAATGTTTGAGCGGCTGATATGAGCTAATCATGCCAGCGGTAAACTCCTTTATAGAAGGCGCGATTGACGAAATTATGGCTGAAAATACCCGCCAATAGGCGAGTTTGTAAATTGCATCCGTTCAAGAACTACACGACAGCATTGAGCAGCCCGCCTTTTGTCGTGCCCAATCTGGGCGCTTGGCGGCGAATTTTTCTAAGCCCAGCGTTTCAGCATATGGATGACGCAACACGTCGAGCAGCGAATTGATCATCGACATATCGCCACTGGTGGCAAGCTCAATGGCTTCTTGCGCTAAATAATTTCGCAGCACGTAAATAGGATTGACGCGATTCATACTCGTCGCACGTGTTGCTGGAACAATGCCGTCATCATTGATGCGTGCGAGATAAATCGCTAACCAATCATCCATTGCCGCTAGGTGTTTACTGCGCAAGTCCTCGCGATAAAAAGTCTCGCGCATCAGTGCGCGGTTCGCGTCGACATCATTAGTCACTTTTGCAAGTTGGCGAAAGAAAATAGTCATATCAATTTCGGCCACTGTCATTAAGTTGAATATCGTATTGATGGTGTTCGCGTCAGTTGCTTGCCATGCCGCAAAGCCAAATTTAGCGGCGAAATTTTTCGTAGTTTCCGCTTCATAGACCGCATCAAATTTTGCTAAGCCATCTGCCATGCGGCTAGTGAGCGCATCGCTTTCTAGTGAGTTTTCGTCGGTGACCATCATGAATGCGCTGGCGAGTCGCTCTACATTCCAGCGCGCAATCTCCGCTTGCCGTCCATAGCAATAGCGTTTGCCTTCGCCATCGGTGGTGTTTGGCGTCCAGCCGGGATCAAAATTATCAATCCAGCCGTACGGGCCGTAATCAATGGTTAAGCCGAGCACTGACATGTTGTCGGTATTCATTACGCCATGCACAAAGCCTACCCGCATCCAGTGGGCGATCATCACCGCACTGCGCGCGCAAATTTCTTGAAACCATGCGCCAATTTTTTCTATCTCATCAGTCGGAAAATCAATATCAGCAAAATCACGCGTAATCGTGAAGTCGATCATCTGCTTTAACAAGGCAAGGTCATTACGCGCTGCGTGAATTTCAAAATGCCCGAAACGCGTAAACGAAGGCGCGACGCGACATACAATTGCACCTGTTTCCAGCGCCGCATTGCCGTCATAAAACATATCGCGCATGACCTTGTCGCCGGTGAGTACTAGGCTTAACGCCCGCGTGGTGGGCACACCCAAATGATGCATCGCCTCGCTGCATAAAAATTCGCGGATTGACGAACGCAGCACCGCGCGACCATCCGCACGGCGTGAGTATGGTGTGGGCCCAGCGCCTTTGAGTTGTAGCTCCCAGCGCTTATCATTCGCCACCACCTCGCCTAAATAAATCGCGCGGCCATCACCAAGCTGCCCCGCCCAATTGCCAAATTGATGCCCGCCATAGACGGTGGCGTAAGGCTCGCTGCCGGGAAATAAACTATTGCCCGCGAGCGCGGACAGCGTATCGCCTGATGCGATCTCAGTGGCCGATAATCCGAGCGTTGTCACCATCTCGGTTGAATAGGCAAGCATGGTTGGGGCATGAACCGGCGTGGGCACTACGCGCGACCAGATGGCGTCTTTGACTTGGCGGGTGAAATTACCGGTTTCGGTTTCACCGGGCAGTGCGCGTAAAAATGTGTTGTCAAAATTAAGTGGCATGAGGCTGTATATGGTGTGATTTACGGGAGCGGGGAGCGAGATATCTATTATGTGCTGCTAAATGTGCGACGACGCTGGTGCGCGTGGCGCACACTACGATAATGCGGGTTTGTGCGCGTGGCGCGGCTGGGAGGGAATATGTCGTGCGCCTCGTTAAAATCTCTAGTCACCAATATTAATGTTCTCAATAAAATGTCAACAAACTCACGTCGATCTTTCTTAATCACAAGCACAGCGCTGGCGGCCTCTCCGGTATTCGCATCTCAATATCCACGCCATCCGAATCGCCCAATACGTATCGTTGTGGGCTTTCAAGCGGGCGGTACGGCAGATGTCTTTGCCCGTTTGATTGCCGTGAAAATGGCGGCGCTATTGAGCCAGACGGTCATCGTCGAGAATAAACCCAGTGCGGCTGCCATCATGGCCGCTGAGCATGTCGCAAAATCAGCACCCGACGGCTACACTTTATTTTTAACGTTCGCCGAGGCGCTGACGAGTAACCCGGCTCTTTACCGTCAACTGTCATATCAGCCCCAACGCGATTTTAGTTTTATTAGTCAGCTCGCGAGTGGGCCCCTAGTGATTGCGGTTAATAAATCCCAGCCTGCGACGAATGTGGCCACACTGGTGGCGCACGCAAAATCCGGCGCGAAACTGAATTTCGGCTCGTGGGGCGCTGGCTCCCATGGGCATCTGTTGTGTCAGGCGTTAAATAAATTTTACGGTCTCGATATCGAACATGTTGCCTACAAAGGCGAAAGTCTAACCATCCAAGATTTACTTGGCGGGCAAATTCAAATCGCCGCAGGCAGTATCGGTGGGATGCGTGCGCATTTGCAAAGCGGCGCTGTTAAGGCCATCGGCGTCAATGGCAAATCGCCAAGCCGCGCATTACCGCTGGTGCCGACATTGTTTAGCCAAGGCGCTACCGATAATGCCTTCACCACATTAGGGTGGGTCGGTATGGTTGGGCCTGCCAACATGCCAACAGCGATTGTCGCGCGCTTGAGCGATGTGCTGCGCGACGTGCTCGCACAACCTGACGTGGCCAAAAAATTTTTAGGCTATGGCTTTGAGCCAACCTACTTATCAAGCGAAAAGTTCTACCTTGCCTGGCAAGCCGATTCGCTGATTTGGGCCAAGCTCATTCGCGATGCGGGCGTGACGCTTGATTAAGTGTTGATCAGCGGACACGAATAAAACGATACGGCAGCGTTGGCGGCACGCGAAATGCATAGCGCCCCTCCGTCAATTTGCCCGATTCTTGATAGGTAATTACGCCATCAGCAAGCATCGCCACACGCGCGTCGATGCCCATGCGTCGCCCCGACACTGCCGTCTGAACATTCGTCTCAACTGATACTGCCGTCAAAAAATATGGCGGCAAGTGAAAATTTCAGCCCGCACCCAGCATCATAGCCACGTAGCTGCGTGGCATTCAACTCACGAAATGCGCCAGCCTCATTCGCCCTGCCTGCCCAAGGCACGCCATCGACAAACGCATAAAAATACATCCTAACGTGACCCATCTCATCAACCCGAAATGACCAAATACGCTGAAGTGAAATTGTGCCTGCTTCATTGCCATTACGCCACTCACGGTAGAGCACAAGAGTGCCGACGAGAGGTGCATCTACCGTCTTGAACGACGCCTGCTGCACATCCAGCCAATCGCTATCAACAGACGGCGCGATTTTTAATGCCTAAGGCACAGCGACAAATTGAGCGCGGTTATGCCAATTGCCGACGCGTGCAGCAATAACAATGTCACGCTTATCTTACGCTGGATTGACCGTCGTGCAAGACGCAAAACGAAACGGTGGCCATCAAAAATAAAAATCGGCAATTGCGGTGACGCATAAATAAATTCTAAACACTAATATTGGCGCGCATTTTGACAATTTTTTGCTTGAAACTGCCCGCCACTAAACGTGTTTCATCTGCACGTATAAGACCGCTATAGTGACTCAACCTCAATTTATAAGCTCATCAAATGATCACACCGCCCCTCACCTACCCGCATGAAATCCCGCCCGCACCGGGCGACGCCATTCTGGTTGCGGAGGGCATTTATTGGATACGTATGCCGCTGCCATTTGCGCTCGACCATATTAATTTATGGCTACTTGCCGACGGCGATGAGTGGGTAATTGTTGATACGGGTTATGGTGTCAGTGCCACGCACGATTTATGGCAGCGACATTTTGCCGAGACGATGTGCTCGCGTTTAGTAAACCGCATTGTGATCACGCATTACCATCCTGATCATGTTGGCTGCGCGGCATGGCTCACTAAAAAAACCGGTGCCCCCATTTGGATGACCAACGGCGAATTTCTCTCTGCCCATGCGGCAACAAACGATATGGCGGGCTTTGATGTTGAAAATTCGGCGGCACTATTTTTAGCGCATGGCTTAGCGCGTGTGCGGCCTGATTTTGTCAATGCACAACAAGCACGCACCAAGTCATACAGGCGCGGCGTGCCGACCGTGCCGACGCGCTTCAATCGTTTGATGGAACATGATGAGATAAAAATCGGCAAACGTAGTTGGCGCATCATCACGGTATATGGTCATGCGCCAGAACATGCGTGCCTCTATTCAGCAGACGATAATATTTTAATTTCTGGCGATCAAGTCCTGCCGCGCATCACCACAAACGTTGGCGTGTGGGGCAATCAACCGGAGGCAAATCCGCTTAAATTGTTTTTAACAAGTCTTGAAAAATTTCGCCCGCTGCCAACAACTACGCTGGTGTTGCCGTCGCATGATCGTGTTTTTTACGGCCTCCACGAACGGCTTGACCAGCTTGCTAGCCATCACGCCGTACGCCTCGCTGAACTAGCCGATGTGCTGACCACACCAAAATCGGCGGCAGAAATTTTGCCAATATTATTTCGCCGCCCCCTCGATGATCATCAGCTTGTGTTTGCAATAGGTGAGGCCATCGCGCATTTGCATTACCTGTGGCGTGAGGGGCGCGTAGTGAGGCAGCAAGATGAAAATGGGGTATGGATGTTTCAAAAGTGTTAGCAACAATAATCCTTCGGTTAATCGCGGAAGAAAACGGGATCCGGATAGGATTTAGGCGGTGCTACTGACAATTGCGTTGATTTCTTCGCTCCATCGAAAATCACACCCAGCCTCCCTTTGCAACGGGAGGAGCGGTAAATTTCTTCGCTGCTGAGTGCTGCGCGTAGAACTGATATTTCTTTGCGTCAGTTCAGTGTCGCCGACAAATTAAGCAACACTCTCAAAGAACATCACACTCAAACAACTTGCATCAGTTCCTCCCTCAACAAAAGGGAGGCTAGGAGGGATTGTGTTTGTCGGCTGGTAATTTTAGTTACGTCTTCGCTTGATCGAAAATTCCACACAGACTCAAATGGCACTTACTAGTGCGGCGCCCAGAAGGAGCAGAGCGTATTCCGGGGCAAACGGTTGTGCAACGAATATCCCGGAATACGCTTCGCTCCTTCCGGGATACCAGCCATTTCACACGCAGGCGTCGGCGGCGTTGCATTAAGTAAGTGCCATGCCACACAGACTACTTTTCACCGTTGGCAAATGGAGAAGCTTTACAGACTATTTTCACGCATCGGGGTCAACCGCGACAAGCGAGATTGAGAACGTGGTGCCATGTACATCGCCCTCATTTACGGCGACTTTACTGTCGACACTGATGTCGCCGCCCATACGCTCAATCACCGTTTTTACGAACACTAAACCTATGCCAATGCCATCCGTTTTTGGTTGGCCCTCTTGGTGAAGGCGTTGGAAGCGTTTGAAGAGCAAATTCATATTGGCTGGCGATATTCCCATGCCTTCATCGGCGACGGCAATTTTCCAGTGTGCGTCAACTTGCGTCAGTGCGATGCTCACGGTGGTGTTGTCGGGGCTGTACTTAATCGCGTTGGAAACTAGGTTAATCATCGCGCGCGTTAATAAATCGCGATCACCCATGACCCACGCTTCATCAATTGCAATTTTTGACACTACGCGGATTGATTTCGCGTGTGCCGTGGCTTCGGCTTCTTCGACTACATCTTGCAACACTTCGGTCAATTCCAAATGCTGAAAGTCCACCGCGTTGGCACGTTCGGCTTTGGCGAGTCGTAAAAAATCATCGGCTAAATTTAACGTCCGGCGAGAATATTTACCGATACGCTCCAGCAATGTTTCCCGCGCGATGCTGTCGGGGTTTTCGCGCGCCATGTCGATGAGGGTAATGATCGAGGCTTGTGGGGATCGCATGTCGTGTGATAAAAATCGCAGCGCCTCGTCGCGACGCCGCTCGGACTCGCGCAGAGGGGTAATGTCGGCAATGGTGACAATCAAGCCAGTCGCCACACCCGTATGTGAATAGAGAGGCGCGAATTGCATCACGTAATCACGATCCATGGCGGGTGGTATCGACTTGGCTTCAACCGTTATCGGCTCGATAATAACAAGGCTATTGCGCCTATTGTCGGTGCTCAAGGCTCGATCTAGTTGTGCTGAAATTTCATCCCATGTCATTGCGTCCGTTGGCCGTAATTGCACCAGCACCTGTGCTAGTTGCATCCCCTCAAGTGGCGGCGGCGGCACAACGCTGTCGTGATCGAACAATCTATCGGCAGCGGTGTTTGACAACATAATCTTGTCATCAAAATCAACCACGATCGCGGCAATTGGCAAACTTTCGATGCTGTCTGCGACGAAGCGTTTCAAGCTGCGCAAGCGTTCGGTCGCCGCCGTTATGGCGTCAATACGCAGCGCAAATACATCGGTCAACCGCGATTGACGGGCTTGCGTGGCTGGCGTTATGACAACCGCTGTTAACGGCACTACATCAGGCTCATTTGCTAGGCGCGTTAGCTCTTGATCAAAGTAGCGCTGTGTCGCCTCAAGTTTTCGCCAACTCCATAACGGGTACGACAGCGACAGCGCAATCAGCGTCACCGTGGGAGAAATCCACAGCGCCGCCCAGCGAAATAGTACCGCCGTCAACACCACCACAACTACGCCAGTTGTGGTCACGAGTATGAGCGACGAACGGGGCGACAAACGTAAATAGCAGCCCATCATAAATATCAACAGTGCGCAAGCAATGAACGCTGACGTTATAGGCTTAATTACCTGCAAATTAACCCCTTCGGTGAGCGCTTGAATCACATTGGCATGTATTTCGATTCCCGGCATGGCGCGCGTTTTACCCGACACAGGCGTTGGATACTCGTCGCCTAATCCGGAAGCCGTTACCCCGAACAAAACTATTTTTCCCTTTAATGCACTTTCCGCTACGTCACCACGCAATATGTTGATGGCCGGGATTACCTTAAAGTGCCCAGGCGGGCCTGCGTAAGGAATGCGAAACAGTGATTGATTCACCCAGCTTGAACTGCTCAGCGCACCTGAATTAGCATTCGCTAATGTGACGCTATCCGCAAGCGTTAATCGATTAAGCGCATCTGGAAATAGCCCAGAGACTCGCAGCGTCTCCCAACCTAGCAGCCGATACTTAGCGTAGTCCGCGCCACCGCGCATATACGTGGCGCGCATGACACCATCAACATCGGTTTGTGATTTGATCATGGCGAGGGCAGCGGCGGCTTCACCAATTGGTGAGACTGGTAAGGTTTCGCCGTAGATAACACCCTCTTCTACCCTTGGTATAACAGGCAGCACCACACGGCCGGAGGCGGCAATCGCTTTGGCGAGTAGCGTGTCCGCGCTCGGATCAACTTTATCCGGCTCAGTGAAAATTACATCAAGGCCAATGGCAGCAGGCTGAGCCTGACTAATTTTTTCGACGATGGTTGCTTGAATGGCGCGCCGCCAAGGCCAGCGGCCAATTTGTTGCAGGCTGGCTTCATCTACACCAACAATAACAATTTCCGGCATCGCCGGTCGCGCCCACATTAGCATCGACCAGTCATAGGCTTGCGTATCAAGCCGATCAAACCAATCAAAGCGGGTTGCGGTCACCACCAACAGCAGCAGCAAAACTAACATCGTTGCCCACTCACGCTGGACGGGTGCTTTCATCGGTCGATCCACATCAATAATGCCTTAAATTTTCGCCGCTATTGGGCACAAGGTCGACGATGTTAAAACAGTCCAGCGAAAATCTCTACCGCGAGTGCGGTACTCCACTCACCCGGATTTAGGACGCTATCGGTTGTGGAATTTGCATCGACGCTACGTACGCGCACGAAATAAGTATTTTTCGGCAGCTTTTCGATGGGCATTTGATTGCTTGTGACCACGTGATTTTGCACAAGACTATCAAACGTTTCATCTTTCGATAGCTGAACTTGATAATGCTGCCCGACATCATTTGTGTGCCAGCGCAAGGCATTTTGTCCAGCAAGGTCTAGGCGCAGTCCGGTTGGCGCAGTGGACGATTGCACAACAAATGCACTAGGCTCACTCATGGGTCCTTCCTGACCCGAGGTTGTCATACTCGCTACGCGCCAAAAGTAGCTACCGCTAGCAAGGGTTTGTTTAGGGGCGTGTGATGATGATTGGATATTTTTTTCATCCACCACAATCTGGCTAAATTGAGCATCTTTTGCCACTTGCAACCGATACTGTGTTGCTAGGCTTTCGGCATCAGTACTGGACGCGCTTTTAGAAGCACCCGCTCGGTTTTGCCTTGGCAGCCACTTAAACTCAATGCTGCCGCTTTTGACACGAGATGCCGGCATTGGCATCGTCGCCATCGGCGCAAATGGACGCGCTGCTACTTTTAGCGGCTTGATACTATTCATGCCTTCTAAGCCGTCTTTATCAATAGCACGTACTTGTAAAAACAAGGCGCCATCGGGTAAGTCAGCCACTCGCATTGAAGGCGTCGCACTAACTGACTCAGCTACTGGCCTTAAGAATTGACTGTCGGTTGCCACCAGCGCACGATAGCCCGTCGCGCCAGCAACTGGCGCAAAGGAAAACGTCAACTCTGGGCGCGTTTGGGTTTCTACAAAATCGGTTAGCAGGGGTTGCGGCAACAATTTACGAGGCGGCGCGGGTGGTGTGTCTCGCAGCACAAACGTGCCAAAGCCAGCGTCAATCGGCACTACCTGACCCTGCATACCAGAAACCGCGACATTGCCCTCCAGCACTTCGCTTATGCCTTTACCATTCACTTCAGCCGCTGCTCTAAAGATGGTGCCACGCACACCCATGTTGGCCGTTGGCGTGCGCACTTCATAACGCGCGGCGGCATGTTGTTTAGTGACATTCGTCTCAATGCGACCCGACTGAAGCTTAACAACCGATTCGCTCACAGCAGTGTTTGCTAATAATCGGGCACGTTCAATTTCAACCGCCGATTTTGATTGCACGGTGAGTGTTGAGCCATCGGCTAATTTGATAGTAATGAAACCACTCTCGCCAGTGGCTAACTTATCGCGCTCATTAATACGCTGGCCGGCTTTTAAAGCTTCACCGTTAATGTTGGCTTCTCCGCTCACCGAAAGCACTGTCGGCGCGGCTAGCTCCGCGCGCATGGCGGCAATTGGAATACGTACTTTGCTGCCAATCGGTATCGCCGTTGGGTTCATGCCCAAATTATATTTTTGCAAAGTCGAAAAATCATTTCGTTTTGCCAAATAGGTGTTGGCTAATTTGATGAACGTGTCATTTTTTTGCGCCTGATGCAAATAAATACGCTCACCAGTCGCAACCGCTTTAGTCGTGAGCGGCTGGGGCGCTTTGACTTGCGCACCGTTGGCGAATGTTAGTGAAGACACCACAAAAAGCGATGCCATTCTGGCAAGAAGGCGCACGTTAAGGTGCGCGTCACGGCACGCTTTGAAGCAAGCGCGCTGTTGCGATTGCACCATCTGTATGGTTACAGGGTTCATGAAATTTCCTTAAACTTTAGACGAATTAAAAATGTTCTCACTAAAACCATTTATGCCGCTGCCATCTGCTCAGTTCTTCCACGACCTCTGGTTAATACATAACCGATGCCATAGACCTGACGAAGTTGTAATCCTGAACGTCCGTCCGCATTCAACCTGAGTTTTTTTCTGAGCATATACATATGGGTATTGATGGTTTTGGTATCAGCAACTACGGCGCTTGCGCCTGCACCCCAGACGGTATCGGCAATCATTTGCCGTGAATAAACTTTTTCAGTGTTGGTAAACAATAACTCAGCTAACTTAAATTCTTTAATGCTCAGCTCCACACTCGCTCCATCGAAAGCTGCCGTATTGTTGGCGGGGTCTAATGCGTACGCACCAAAATGCATGACATCACCCACCACATGTTGGCGCAAACGCCAATCTTCACGTCGGAGCAACGCCGTGACACGCGCATGGAGCATATCTTTAGAGACCGGCTTGGTAATATAGTCATCGGCTCCCGCGCTTAGCCCTGCCACAATATCAGCCTCACTAGAACGTGATGTCAACATCAATATAGGAAATTTTGCCTCTAGGGTACGGCGCAGGCTACCAATAAGTCGAATGCCATCCATTTCTGGCATGGCCCAATCGCAGATAACCAAGCTGTAGGTGGTTGATTCGAGATGCGCTAAAAACGTAGCGGCGGAGGTAAACACATCAACGGACGAGCCAGATGGCGCGAGTAAATGGGCAATGGCATTGGCTATTTCAGGTTCATCATCAATAACTGCAATTTTGCTGGGGAGCATATTGAGTCCATGTTGTTTTAACTTCACATGAGCATATGCGGAATTGCACTTTAATGGTCAAAAAGCTAACAAGATTTGACAATCTCTAACGTCGCGGTGATCTGAACAGCGCTAAGTTCGATTTTTTTAGGGTCAATATCGCTAAAAATTTATACACTTTTGATTTGCAAACAGAATTACACGGCAGCAGCAGTGACGCTGACCTTTTCAAGCCGATAACCAAAGTTGTAGATTGGGGTTAGACGCAGTCCGCGCGCGACACCAAACTCAAGTTTTCTTCGCACCCGGCTAATGTGGGTGTCAATGGTCCGCGATTGCACCTCAGCCGCCCTCCCCCAAACACTCTCCGTGATATGACCACGTGACATCAAATGGCCAATATTGGCGAACAAAAACATTGTTAGCTCGTATTCTTTATCGGTCATTTCAATTGTAACGCCGTCAAGCTTGACGACGCGATTAACGGCATCAATAAAGTATGGTGGCAAATCAACGTTGGTAGGCTCGTTGGCGCGAATTTTTGCCCGGCGCAATAGCGCGTCAACGCGTGCGAGTAACTCAAGCTTACGGATAGGCTTGACCATATAGTCATCTGCGCCTGCTTGCAATGCGGACACAATATCCGCCTCAGAATCGCGGCTAGTTGCAAACAGTACCGGCGAGTCCAAGTTTAACTTTTCACGAAACCACTTCAAGACTTCGGGCCCCGACATATCCGGCACATGCCAATCGAGCAAATAAAGATCAAAGCTCTCGCGATTTGCTTCCCGCACAATCGCCTTGCCAGACGTGTAGTGATGTACGTGATGTCCGCCTGACTCCAGCCACTGCTTAATAGCAGTGCCAACATCGATATCGTCTTCTAACATTGCAATTCTCATGCTATTTTTTCCTGTACATGCGGTGTATAAATTTAATCACTGTTATAAATGTTGGTGATTTTCGATTTTTTCTAGGCCATTTGCCTATTATGTACGTAAAGATGTTAAAAAGTGTGTCGTACTAAATCAAGTTTTTCATCACCCGGAAGTGTGTCTTGCTAAATCAAGTTTTTCATCGCACGGTCTAGGCCATCGACAGTCATTGGGTACATACGATCTTCCATGAGCTCGCGGGTAAGTTCGACCGAATGAGTAAAAGACCAATGCGCCTCCTCGGTTGGGTTAATCCACGCCGCATTTTTGTAGTGCGTGGTCATACGGGCAAGCCAGGTGGCACCCGCTTCTTCATTCCAGTGTTCAACACTGCCACCGGGCTGTAATATTTCATAGGGGCTCATGGTGGCATCGCCGACAATAATGAGCCTGTAATCCTTGCCGTACTTATTAAGGACATCACCGGTGGCAAATTTCTCATGATGCCTTAGGCGATTGTTGCGCCACACCGACTCATACAAAAAATTGTGAAAGTAGAAATACTCAAGGTGCTTAAATTCTGTTTTGGCCGCCGAAAATAATTCTTCACATCGAAAAATGTGCTCATCCATCGATCCACCAACATCAAAAAACAGCAGCACTTTTATGTTGTTATGGCGCTCCGGCATCATCTTGATATCTAGGTAGCCCGCATTGTGTGCGGTGGCTTTGATAGTGTGGTCTAGATCTAGCTCTTCCTCTGCCCCGGCACGGGCAAATTTTCGAAGCCGGCGTAACGCCATCTGTATATTGCGAATACCGAGTTCAACGTTGTTGTCATAGTCACGATAGGCACGTTGATCCCAAACCTTGACCGCACTCCTGTTGCGGCTTTTACTCTGCCCGATTCGAATGCCTTCAGGGTTGAAGCCATATGCACCAAATGGCGATGTGCCCGCCGTGCCGATCCATTTTGAGCCACCTTGGTGACGCTCCTTTTGCTCCTGCAACCTTTGTTGCAGCGTCGCCATTAATTTTTCCCAACCACCGAGAGACTCAATCAATGATTTTTCTTCTTCAGTTAACGTTTTCTCGGCCAGCTTTTTGAGCCACTCTTCAGGTATTTCTGCTCCGAACACCTTATCTAGCGCCGCGTTGAGGTTTTCAATGCCTTTGAAGTACTGCCCAAATACTCGATCAAACCGATCAAAATGCGCCTCATCCTTAATCAAACATGCACGCGCCACATAGTAAAAATCATCAACAGCACCGTAACTCTCAAAAATCGACCCCGAGTGAGTCATCGCCTCGCAAAGTAACAAATACTCTTTCACCGAAACGGGGACACCGCTTTTTTTTAAGTTTAGGAAGAAGTCGATGAGCATGGGGATTTTTAGTTTGCGAATGCTGAGTGTTTAGCGATTAAAAAAAAACGATTCACCGCCGATGCCTGCCGATGGCTGCCGATAAGGTCAAAAACTTTTCTGTTTAGTTATTGTGCAAATGACTTTTCACGAGGAACTAAGGTGTGAAAAGTTTTAATGCTATCGTTTTTATCGGCGGCCATCGGCGTGCATCGGCGGTTAAAAAGTTTTTAGCACTAATCCATTTCCATCAGCAAAAACAACCCACCTAACCCCGACGCTTGGATAAAAACACCAAGCGCTCGAACAAATGCACATCCTGCTCATTTTTTACCAGTGCACCGTACAGCGGTGGGATGAGTTTGTTCACATCATTTGATTTCAATGCTTCCGGTGAAATGTCTTCAGCGACCAGCAACTTTATCCAGTCAAGCAATTCGGATGTGGATGGTTTTTTCTTGAGCCCTGGCATCTCGCGAATATCAAAAAAAACTTCCATTGCTTCTTTGAGCAACTCTTTTTTGAGATTCGGAAAATGCACGTCCGCAATTTGCTTCATCGTTTCACGATCAGGAAAACGAATGTAGTGAAAAAAACAGCGGCGCAAAAATGCGTCGGGTAACTCTTTCTCGTTGTTGCTGGTAATAAAAATAATTGGTCGATGAATCGCTTTGATGGTCTCGCGTGTTTCGTAGCAATAAAACTCCATCCGATCCAGCTCACGCAACAAATCATTGGGGAACTCAATATCAGCTTTGTCAATTTCGTCGATCAACAATACTACCTGCGACTCCGCCGTAAATGCCTGCCAAAGAGTGCCCTTATGGATATAGTTTTTAATGTCTTTAACTTTTTCTTCGCCTAGCTGTGAATCACGCAAACGTGACACCGCGTCATATTCGTACAGGCCTTGCTGCGCTTTGGTGGTAGATTTCACATGCCATTGCAACAGCGGCTTACCCAATGCTGCGGCCACCTCCTCTGCCAACATGGTTTTACCCGTGCCGGGCTCGCCTTTAATCAATAATGGTCGTTGCAACGTTATCGAGGCATTCACCGCCAGCATCAAATCATTCGTCGCAATATAGTTTTGGCTACCCGTAAACTTCATTGTTATCCTAGTCGTTAATCAGTCTGATTTATCTTTTCTATTATAGGAGTTTCATATGGCGACTTATTCATCGAACGCAATTCACGCAGCACCAAGACTCATCTTGGCCGCAGCCATCTTAGGTGTATTGCCAGCGTATGCCGCTAATAGCAATGACAACAGCGCCACCAGCGTCACCATTTACTCAAGTGCTGCGCCTGGCACGCTTTCTCCCGCTAATTTTCGCAATCATAATAACGGTAACGTCATCCCCGGCTATGCGGTCGTCAGACAAGAAAAAACCGTTGACCTCATGCGTGGTCGCACCATTATTCGAGTGTCAGACGTGCCCGCATTGATTGATCCCACCACGGTGTCGTTCGAATCACTCACAGATGGCGCAAATACCCGCGTGGTAGAGCAAAGTTTTGAATTCGATTTAACCAGCACCAAGAAGTTGCTGGAAAAGTATCTTGATCGCGAAGTCACTATTGAACAAGTACGTGGCACAAACGTTGAGTCAATCACCGGCACGCTGCTCTCTACCCAAGACGGCATCGTGCTACGAATGGCCGATGGTGCTATCCGTACCGTGAGCAACTATGCAGGGGTACGGATGGCAAGCCTGCCAGGCGGACTCATCAGCAAACCTACGCTGGTATGGGATATCGCCGCCGATAAGTCAGGCACACATAAAACCCGCTATGGATTTCAAACCCAAGGCATTACTTGGTGGACAGATTACAACGTCACACTCAATGAAGATAACAACCAGTGCAAATTAGATATAGGCGCATGGGTCACCATTGTTAATCAAACTGGTGCGACCTTCGCCGACGCAAAACTGAAGCTGGTTGCAGGTGACGTGCAGCGCGCACAACCGCAAGCGCAGCAATCAGAAATGATGGTGGCCGCCTCACCGCGCATGGCAAAGGCTGACGTAGCGGGCTTTCAAGAAAAATCATTTTTTGAGTATCACCTTTACACACTTGGCCGACCCACAACGCTTGCCAACAACAGCACGAAACAAATTGAGTTATTCCCAGCGGCACGCGGTGTTGCCTGCGAAAAAACGCTTGTGTACTATGGTCAAGCGGGTTTGTTTAATGGCTTTGGTGGCTTTGGCGGTGGGCCGATGACCGATCGCAATTTTGGCAACCAATCGAACAAAAAAATTGACGTCTATCTGCGTTTCAGTAATAAAAACGATAACAAACTTGGCATCCCACTTCCGGCTGGCAAAATTCGGGTAGCCAAACTTGATAGCGCGGATCAATCGCTCGAATTTATCGGCGAAGATTTAATCGATCACACCGCAAAAAATGAAACCATTCAAATCAAACTGGGGAGCGCATTTGATGTCGTCGGTGAGCGCCGACAAGTTGACTACCGCGTTGACACCAAGGCGCAATGGATTGAAGAAGACATTGAAGTCAAAGTCCGCAATCAAAAAGATGAAACGGCCAATGTGATTGTGAAAGAAAACTTATATCGCTGGAGTAATTGGTCAATCAAAACGAAGTCTGCTAATTTTGAAAAAGTCGATGCTCGGACGATTCATTTTCTCCTCAAGATTGCTAAGGGTGGCGATGCGATTGTGCGTTATACAGTTAGATACACTTGGTAGCGTAGTTGCCTAATTATTCCATTTGCAAATAAATAGTTAATTTATTCACTCTTTAATCTTGTCATTGCGAACGGTCGCGTTTGACAAATAAGGTGAGGAATTTTATCCGCGAGATTGGATAAGCAACGCGTAAGAGATTCCTCGCCGAATGATGAAGCTATGCTCTGTCGGAATGACAACGTTTTGTTATTAATGACGAAAATCATTGATGAACTATTGATTAAGAAATGGGACTTGCTCAGCATCAAGCGCCGACGTAAATTGCCACGCAGTACGTCACAAATGCCGGGAAGTAGGCAAGTGCGAATAAATATACCGCCATCAACAGCGGCATTTTCCATCCTCCGGTTTCACCGTTTTACCCTCGCAAGCGTTGATAAACATTGTGTTTCACCGAATAGATATTCTTTGACAATGCGAATGATTCTCAATTAACATACGCATTCACAATTGCAGAAAATACAAATATTATGACGATGTACTCAACCTCGACCTCAACCCTAACGCTGCCACAATCTTTTCTAAGCGCACTTACCACGTCAGCACCCGAACAAGCTACACCGCACATTGAAAGCCAACAACTATTTGGCAGCGGCACGCTACTTTTTATCGGCCACAACGGCGAGCAATACCGTTTGCAGCGCACCCGCGCTAACAAGCTGATCCTAACCAAATGAAACCAAACGCCAAACGTCCAAGGCGTTTGTACGCAATCGACAAGCCCGCCCTCTGGAAAAAACGTATCACGCTTTATGGCGAGTTGGCATTTTGGGCGGCGACGTTTGCTGGTATTTGGGTGTTGATACCGTTACAAACATGACAATAATCAAGCTACAACCTTGTCCTTAGCACTCAGCGCGCATGAAATAAAATTCGCCGCGCCAGCATGGCGCTAAGGACGAGTTGGCGATGCACTTTATCAAGAACAACCATGACGCAGCCGGGTGGCGCTTCATCAACGCCACACGCGATGTCAAACCATGCCGTTGTATTGTTTAGCACTGTTAGAGGATAGGCGATGCCAGTGCCAAAGATGCTAGAGAAGCGTATGGTGTGGCTGTCGCCAGACTTTGTAATAGGAAGCGTTGCATCGAGTGGCGCGCAGTGAAATTCACCGCCGTGTGCAAATGTGTACGTTGCCCCACTGGAAAACCTCGCTGGCTCCAGCGGTGACGGGCTCGCTAGCGTTAACTCTGCGCACACATTTTCTGGGGCCATCGTAAGCAGTAGTGTTTGACAGGTCGCGTCATTAAATCGAATGCTGGTTGTGCCGTCTTCTGTTGCAAACGTGTCTTCATTGACTTGACTAAGCGTTGACCATTTGAGGTACGCGTACATTTGAGCGCAGCCAGCAAGGTTGCGCAAAATAATCAGCAGCCCTTGCCAGAGACACCGATAAACATGTTCGCCCGCTGTTGACAGTGGTAGCTAGGCCGGTTACGGCTTCATCTGCTCGGCTAAGCGCATCCGTGCAATGCCTTGTGCCGTCACAATTTCATTGGTCACGCTACGCGGAAAAAGCGCATCTGGACGCGCGGCGTTTGTTCGATTCATGAATACAATAATTGTGGTGTTTTGACTTACATAGTGGGTCAATATTGATCGCCAGCCGCGCAACGCGCCAGTGTGACTTAACATCACTCGTCCGCTGGCGCGATTACGAATACTGTTAATGCCAGACGCGTAGGTGGCAAGCGTGCCGTCGCTAAATGCGGCCGACTATATGATGTCTTCTACCCAAGCAAAATCGGCATTGTTTCGATTCGACAGGCACTACGCCCACTTCATCAAATCATCAATTGTTGAAACAATAGCGGCGGAACCCGCGCACTCAACCGCAGTTTCTTCCTCCACCCACGCGCCATCATGAAAACGATAACCACGGGTATCGCCGACCACTGGCACGGCGGTGTCAACGGCGAAATAGGTATCGTAAATCTCAAGCGGCGCGACGATATTCTTAGTTAATAACGCCTCGTGAGGCTCGCCCGAACTCGCCTCTAGTATCAAGCCAAGAATTTCAAAATTCGCGTTGCAATATAACTGTTGGCTGCCCGGCGGAAACATACTTTCTGATGCCAGCTTTACGACATCGATTCCATTATTTAACGTAATGCGTTGTTCGGCACGCGCACCCATCAACATCGCCAGCGTCCACTGATCGCGAATGCCGGATTTATTTTGCATCAGGTACGCGACGGTGAATTTTTCATCAAGCGCATTCGCCCAAGAAAGCTAGCGACTCGGATGCGCATCTTAAGCGATGCGTCCAGTCCTAACTTGACGATGTATCAGTGCAGAGGTGATGTGTTTAGTGATAGAGCAGATACGAAATGGTGTTGAGGTTGTCAGCGGCGTAGCACTAGCAAGATTGTCCACGCCACGCCCACCGCGCCAGCGCATCTGCCCATCAATGGCAATGCCCACCGCGATACCGGGTTCATCCTCATCCACTGCGCGGGCAAGGATGGCGTCTAATTGTTGTTGTGTGCTATTTGGGAGCAGCGTCGGTGCCTAGCCATTCTGTGACCAGCGGCCATAACGTTTCTTCGCTTTGCGGCTTAAAAAAGCCAAAGTGACCAATACGCGTTAAGTCAACCTCAGCCGGTGTTATCAGTCGGTAGTCAACTGGACTTTGCGCGTAGGCATCATGCAACAGGCGCGAACCTGCCTCAAGTAACAACTCATCATCCGCAAACGTTAATGCCAGCACCCGAAACGCCGCACTGGTATAGGCGGCGCGGGCGCGTGGCTCACCATCTAAAATATAATCTGGTGATAAGCACCAGCGACGCCATTCAAGCATGGCATGCTTTGGGATATCGCCAATCACGCCAATCGTTGCGCCGGGAAAATAACCGAATAGCCGACACAATATCGGCACCAACACATACCAAAGCACTGGCGCTATCCGTCTTGTCGATGGATGATTGTGCCTCTTTGCCCCACTGCCCACCGCAATATTGACGAGTCCCTTCAATAAATGTCGTGATGGCAATAACGGTGTCACTTGCCCACCTAAACTATGGCCGATGGCGTAGCAAGGAAGCTGCGGATTTAGCGCCGCCGCCGAGCACACGATTGCGTCGTAGTCGCGTTCACACCAATCGGTTAACGTCGCCTCAACATCACGCATCGAGCCAGTGAGCGACTCGCCAGTGCCACGATAATCGAATGTCCAAACGTGATACCCAATAGTCGAAAGATAACGTGAAAACGCGGCATAAAAAGTTTGCGCTACCGCCATCGCCGGCGCAATAACAATAACCCCCTTGGGCGCACCAACCGCCTCAAAAAAATAGGTCGCTAGCGGGTGTTTGTCATGTGCCAGAAGTCTAGTAAATTTCATAGGGGACATGATAGCGTAGGACAACCGTTTGGCGCGTCCGGCGCAACCTGCGCTACACGCCTGAAATTCAACTCTCAACGCACTTAAAGCAGATATCAACTCACCAAATTGTGACTAAAACGATAGCGCTATCCCCAGCGCAACTTCATCAGAATGACGGCTGAGGCGAGCATGAGCGTGAGCACATTCGTGACGATGATAAGTGTGGAGGAGATCATCACGCCGTACGTTAGCCAGCAGACGACACCTAAGGTAAAGCTTGAATACATTGGTAGCGAAATATCGCGTGCGCTTTTTGAGCGCCAAATTTGCACAACTTGCGGGAGGAAGGCGATGGTGGTTAGGGTAGCGCCAATAGCGCCGACGAAGTCGGCGTTGGTTAATTCTGCGATTGCCATTAGTGTTTTACGTCAATTAAGTTTTTAGTGAGAACGGGGTGAAATTAGTGTTGCGATCAAAGACATCTTCATCCTCTTTTTGTTTTAGCGTGCGCACCACGCGAATGGTGATGGGCAGCAATACAATTTCAACAATAATTTTTAATACCCATTGCGCGGCCATCACTTTTAACAGCATGGTGTTATCCCAGAGGCCATAAAAAGCGAGCGGATAAAATAGTAGGGAATCAACGCCTTGTCCGGCTACGGTGGACATGACAAAGCGTAGTCCCATACGTTTGCCATTGTTGGCAACTTTCATTTTGGCGAGTACGAACGAATTAACAAACTCGCCGCAAAAATAGGCAATCATCGAGGCCAATACAATACGCGGAGTTTGACCGTAAATGGTCTCGTAAGCGGCTTGGTTAGGCCAGCCTGGTGCGGGCGGCAATGCCACCACCACACTCGCCATGATGGCGGCAAACGCCATTGCGATAAAGCCTGCCCAAATAACGCGACGGGTGCGCTGATAGCCATACACCTCGGTCAGAATATCGCCGAAGATGTAGGCCATCGGAAAAAACAATACGCCCGCACCAAACGTAAATGCGCCGATCATTGGCAGCGTGATCTCACTTGGCTTGGCAGGACCGATTAAGTTTGAGCAAATAAAAACGGTGACAAAGCCGACCATGACGAGATCGAAATAGCGGTAATTACGCGTCATTGGCATGTTGGTGTTTGATGACATCACGACTCCTTTACTAATAATTGCTGTCGATGCCATTCATACATAACAATGGCAGCACAGGCACTTGCATTGAGCGACTCCATTTTGCCGGACATGGGAATGGTTGCATATTTAGTGGCGCTGGCGAGCACGTCAGCCGATATGCCCGCCCCTTCACTGCCAATAATGAACGCGCTTGGCGTGGTTAAGTTAATTGTAAAAAGTGCGGCTGCCTTTTCTTCATTGGATACCAGCGCCACACGCTGACCTTGATAACTTTTTAACCACGCGGCCACGTCCGCACCCTCTTCAATATTCAATACAAAATGTGCGCCCTGCCCAGCGCGTATTACCTTCGGCGACCACGCCTGCGCTGAGCCTATACCCAGCAGTGCGTGGGAGATTCCAAACGCCGCCGCACTGCGCAAAATGGAACCAACATTGCCAGGGTCTTGGACATTGTCCAACACGATAACGGCATTAATATTGTGCGGTGTCGGCTGTGATTGCGGGGTCGTAATTACCGCCATGATGGATGCGGCGGATTCAAGTGAAGACGCTTTATCGATGATGTCGTCTGCCATTGAATACACAGTGACCCTGTTGGCGTCAATCCTACTCAGCAGCATCTCAGCATCTGCCGATGCGATCGCTGCTGCGCGAATCGCAATTGACAGCGGGGTGAAGCCAGCATCAATATAGGCGGTGACCAAATGCGCACCATCCAGCACAGTGTGGCCGGTTTTTTTGCGCTCACGGGATGAGGTTGCCAAGCTCAACAAATGTTTGGCGGCCGGATTGTCGCGTGATCGAATGGTTTTGATCATTAGCGGTGCAAATAAAAAGCACTAGCATTGGCGGGCACTTCCAAGCATATATTGCTCAACGTGTCCGTCATACGGCGACTTTCAATAACTCATCACGGGCAACACGCACTGGCGCAAAACTCGACCGGTGAATCGGGCACGGGCCGTGCTCCATGAGGGAGGCCATATGTAGGCTAGTACCGTAGCCCTTATGTTTAGCAAAACCATACTGTGGATAGCGCTTACACATTTCAACCATGTAACGATCACGAGCATTTTTTGCCAAGATGGATGCGGCTGAAATTTCCGCCACCAGCGCGTCGCCATTGACTAACGCCACCGCCGACATCGCAATTGTTGGCAAATGGAGGCCATCAACAATGGCGCTGGCGGGGCGAATACTGAGCGCCTCCACCGCGCGCTGCATCGCGAGCAAACTAGCCCGCAAAATATTGAGCGTGTCAATTTCGAGAACGGTGGCAATCGCAACGCTATACGCCAAGGCGTGATGTTTAATATCGTCTTCTAAGCCTAAACGTTTTTTTTCACTCAATTTTTTTGAGTCGGCAAGGCCTTTAATTGGACGCGCCGGGTTGAGTATTACCGCTGCCGCATATACAGCGCCTGCGAGCGGCCCGCGCCCCGCTTCGTCCACGCCGCAACGGTATTTGTCATGCGGCAAGAGCATTGCCGGTAACCTTTGCAAATGATTTGGATGCGGGTACTTGCAGTTGGGTCAACAACGGCCCTAATGCTTGCCGCACATGCGCGGCATTATCAACGGACAAGCTCTGGTGAATAGTACGAAAACGCGCACGCAAACGATTTGCCGCATCTCGATGCGTGACCCAATTGCCAAGCGCCTGCGCCAAGTTGTTCGCCGTGGCGTCATCTTGCAATAGCTCAGGTACTATCCACTCACCGGCCAAAATATTGGGCAACCCAACATACGGCAGATAGGCTTTTTTCTTCATGATGCGATAGGTAGTGGGCGACATTTTGTAGGCAATCACATGCGGGCAGCCCAGCATGGCGGCCTCCAAGGTTGCGGTACCACTCGCCACCAGCGCCACATCGGCCGCGGCCAACGCAAAATTAGCGTGGCCAAATAAAATTTGCATCGACAAATGCTGTGCGTTGAGCTTCCAGCGCATCGCGTCAAATTGCTCGCGCGTTTCACGCGTGGCAAGCGGCACTAAAAATGTAGCATCGGGAAAATTCACGCTAAATTTTTTAGCCGTCTCGATAAATAGTTGCGCGTGATAATCAAGCTCAGTCTGTCGCGAGCCTGGTAATAGTGACACCACCAGTTGTTCCGGCTTTAAGCGTAACTGCGAGCGTGCTGCATCGCGCTGGGGTATCAATGGAAAATCATCCGCAAACGGGTGGCCGACATAGGTTGAGGCAATACCGGCGTCGTCATAAATTTTTTGCTCAAACGGAAAAATAGTCAGCATATGATCCACTGCCTGTTTTATTTTATGAATACGCTCACCGCGCCATGCCCAAATTGACGGGCTCACATAGTGCACCGTCTTCACCCCTGCACGTTTCAAGTCTCGCTCGAGGCCCAAATTAAAATCTGGCGCATCAACGCCAATAAAGAGCGATACTTTTTCTTGGATAAGCCGGGCTTTTAGCTGATTTCGCATCGCAAGTATTTTGCGAAAACGTTTTAACACTTCTACGTAGCCGCGCACGGCGAGTGTCTCCATATCAAACCAAGATATAGCACCGGCAGATTGCATTTTTGGCCCAGCGATGCCGATAAATTCGAGATCGGGGTAATCAACTTTCAAGGCGCGAATGAGCGAGGCCGCGATGGCGTCGCCCGACGGTTCACCGGCGACAATGCCAACTTTCATTAACGCACAATCCCACGCGTAGATGCCGCTAAAAACCGCACCAGCGCTTGTATTTCAGGTGATGATTCGTTGGCGAGTGCTGCCTTGGCATCGGCAAATGAGAGGCCGTTTCGATACAAAATCTTGTAAGCACGCTTCATATTCGCAATTTCATCGGCGGTGTAGCCACGACGTTTTAAGCCTTCGCTATTGATGCCAACTGCGGCAAGCGGTTGACCGCCACAGGTTACATACGGCGGAATATCCATCAGCACGACGCTCGATACGCCGCACATCACATGTGCGCCGATTTTGACAAACTGATGTACGCCAGTGAAACCACCAAGTGTCGCCCAATCACCCACCTCTACATGGCCCGCTAACTGCGTACAGTTGGCAATAGTAGTGTTGCTGCCGACAATACAATCATGCGCGACGTGCACATAGGCCATCAGCCAATTATTGTCACCAATGGTGGTCGCGCCTTTGTCTTGCACCGTACCGCGATTAAGCGAGCAATATTCACGGATGGTGTTATTGTTACCAATCACTAAGCGGGTCGGCTCGCCTTGGTATTTTTTATCTTGATTAGCTTCGCCTATGGAGACAAAGTGATATAGCCGATTGTCACAACCGATAGTGGTATGACCCGTCAACACCGCATGATGACCGATTGTGGTGTTATCCCCAATTTCAACATCACCATCAATTACGCTGTAGGCGCCCACGCTGACATTCGCCCCGAGCTTGGCGCGTTTATCAATAATGGAGGTCGAATGAATCAACGACATTACGGCACACGCCTCATCGTGCACAGCAGCTCTGCCTCACACGCGACCACGTCGCCCACGAACGCACGCACTGCAAATTTAACAATCCCACGTTTCTCCGCCATCACGATTGACTCCAAAATCAGCGTGTCACCCGGTGTGATGGGCCGTTTAAAGCGTGCGCCGTCGATGCCGGCAAAATAGTAAACCGTTTTGTCATCCGGCTTAGTCCCCATCATCTTAAATGAGAGGATAGCGGACGCCTGTGCGAGCGCTTCGATAATCAGCACGCCCGGCATGACGTGGTAATACGGAAAGTGCCCTGGAAAATGCGGCTCATTGACAGATACATTTTTCAGCGCACGAATTTTTTTGTTAACCACATCGACATCAAGCACACGATCCACAAATAAAAATGGATAACGGTGTGGCAAGTACTTTTTAATCTCCTCAATATCCATAGCACTTGATGCTGCGGCAGCGGTGATTTCTGTCATGCTAACTCCCTAGTTTTTTTAATCTGTCGGCAATCGCATCCAGATGGCGTAACTGCGCCGCATTTTTAAGCCATTCACGATGCGGCATGAGCGGAAAGCCCGCGCTATACATGCCAGGCTCAGTAATAGATTTAGTAACGAACGCGTTTGCGGACAACACCACATCATCACAAATAGAAAGATGCCCAGTGATCGACACCGCCCCACCAATGGTGACGCGCTCACCGATAATGGTGCTGCCGGCAATGCCTGTGCAGCCGCAAATTAGGGTGTGGTTACCAATTTTGCAATTGTGCCCCACCTGCACCTGATTATCTATTTTGACGCCGTCACCCACAATGGTGTCCTCAATTGCGCCGCGATCAATGGTGGTGTTGGCACCGATTTCGCAATCATCACCGATCGCGACCTTGCCGGTTTGCGGAATTTTTATCCAGCCAGTTTTATCACTCGCAAAACCAAAACCATCTGCACCGATGACAACACCGGCGTGAATTAAACCGCGCTGACCGATTGCGCAATCGTGATACACCGTCACGCGGGCGACCAGTTCAGTCGCGTCGCCGATCACAACATTGTCACCGATCACACACCCAGCACCAATGCGTACCGCGTCGCCGATTTTTGTATTTGCGCCAATAGAAACAAACTCTGCAATTGACGCCGTTCGGGCAACGCTAGCGCTAGGATGCACCACTGCCGACGCATGAACGCCAACGACATAGGTTCGCGGTGGCGAAAAAAGTTGCGCCACGCGCGCAAAGTAAGCGTACGGATTGTCGGTAATAATGCGCGGCTTATCGGTAGCGTCCGAATCCTTCGGCGACAAAATCACCGCGCCAGCCTGTGAAGCTGTTAACAAGCGACGGTACTTAGGATTGGCTAAAAAAGTGATGTGCGTGTCAGACGCACACTCAAGTGTGCCAACGGCGACAATCGGCTGCAATACCTCGCCAATAATTTCGCCACCAAATTTCAGTTGTAAATCGCGCAAATTCATAGGTTATTTTCGCACGACTTTAAACAACAAGATTAAACGACAAGCGCCAATACGTCGCAAACCCTACTTATCGCCCAATGCCTTAATCACTTTTTCAGTGATGTCAATTTTAGCGCTGGCAAAGACGGCTTCTTGCACGATGAGATCGAATTTTTCTTTTTCGGCAATCTCTGAAATGATTTTATTTGCGCGCTCTTGGAGTGAGACTAGTTCTTCGTTACTTCTTAGGGTTTGGTCCTCACGTAGTTCGCGCTGCATGCGTTTGAAATCACGATCCATCTGGGCTAACTGCCGCTCACGGGCGCTGCGTTCGGCTTCTGGCAGGGTGACTGATTCCTTTTGCAACATCGTTTGCAATTCACGGCCTTGTTTCTCTAATTTTTCTAGCTCCGCTTCGCGTGTGGCGAATTCTTTTTTAAGCTTGGCCTGTGCGCGCTTCGCGGCCCCTGAGTCTCTGAGGATGCGCTCTCTATCTACAAAGCCGACCTTAATTTGCGCCGCGGCTGGTAAAGACACACTTAGCACGATTAAAAGCGTGGCTAGACCTACAATTTGCAGAAACGAATGTGAAGTAACACGATGCATGGCTAACCTGACAAAGGAATAAGTAAGCGCGGTTGGTTGCTAATTAAAACACTTTTCCTAACAAAAATTGAAAGCGTTCGAGGCGATCTGTTGGCTTAGTCCCAAACGGCTTGGCCAAACTAAATTTTAAGGGACCCACCGGCGAGAACCAGCTCACCGCAAACCCCACTGATGTGCGTAAATCACCAAGTAGCAGCCGCTGGTCTTCGCTCCATACATACCCGAAGTCGCCGAATACCGATAAACGCACTGATTTCTCAGCCTTCACACCTGGCATTGGGAATAAAATTTCAACATTACCGACTAAACGTTTATCGCCGCCAATGTATTCGCCGTTAATATCGCGTGGCCCAATGGTGCCGCTTTGATAGCCGCGAACCGAATCTACGCCGCCTGCGTAAAAATTTTTAAAGAACGGCAATGGTTTACCGCTATAACCTCCCGCCCAACCAAGCTCAACATTCGCACTGCCTACAATGGGGCCCCAAATCGGTCGTAGGTATTGGGCTTTGGCTTGACCGCGATAGTATTTTAAGTCGCCGCCGGGAAGTCCCGCTTCAAAACCAACCTCCAGTAAAAAGCCGCGCTTGGGGAAATAAATACTGTCGCGCGTGTCACGTGAATATCCGAATGAGCCGCGCACGGTGTCGCTGGACGTACCAAATGTACCAACATAGTCAAAGTAGCGCGATGGACTAAATTCATCCAAGCCAATCTTGGTTCGCTCCCACCCGATTCCAAAATTAATCGCATCATATTCGGTCACCGGTACGCCAAATCGCACGCCAGCGCCGGAAGCACGTGAACGGAAATCACCGGTATTGAGATCAGCCGTATTTAACTCACGCTCGTATAAATCAAAACCGCGGGCGATGCCGTCAACTGTCCAGTAAGGATTCAAGTATGAAATTTCGTAGGCGCGACTCACGCTACTGTTGTTGACGCGAAACGAGAGTTGGTTGCCAGTGCCAAAAATATTGGCTTGTGATACAGAAGCTGATACCGTCAAACGATCCGGCCCGCTACCATAGCCCACACCAAATTGTAGTGAACCAGTATTACGTTCTTTAACGGTCACATTCAAATCGACTTGATCATTGGTACCAGGAACAGCAGGCGAATCGACCGTCACTTCTTCAAAAAAACCGGTGCGCTCGAGTCGCTCTTTGGAGCGGTTTATTTTCTCAATTGAATACCAGCCCGCTTCAAGTTGCCGCATTTCGCGGCGAATGACTTCATCTCGAGTGCGGCTATTGCCCTGTACATTTATGCGGCGCACATAGACGCGCTTGCCAGGGTCAACAAACATGGTAAATGAGGCCGTTTTAGCAACTGGGTCGCGCTCAGGCACCGGATTTACGTTTGAAAATGAATAGCCATCATTACCGAGACGATCCGTAATTGCTTTAATCGAATCCACCACTTTTTGACGTGAGAAAGTTTCACCGCGTTTAAACAGCAACAACGAGCGCATCTCCGCTTCGGAAATTTTCAAGTCCCCGGAAAATTTAACATCCGATATTTTATAAATGTCACCTTCGCTCACCACGATAGTGATAAAAATTTTATCTTTATCGGGCGTGATAGACACTTGTGTGGACTCGACGTTGAAATCAAGAAAGCCGCGGTTAGTGTAATAGGAGCGCAACTTCTCTAAATCACCACCAAGCTTTTGCTTGGAGTATTGATCATCTTTGGTAAAAAACGTAAACCATCCAGAGGTTGTTTGCTCAAACTCTTTACGTAACGTAGATTCGCTAAACGCTTTGGCGCCGATGATGTTGATATCAACAATTTTAGAGGGCTCACCCTCTTCAATGGTAAAGGTTAGCGCGACGCGGTTACGCTCTAACGGGGTGACGGTCGTCACCACTTTTGAGGAGTAAAAACCACGACTTGTGTATTGGCGTTTGACCTCTTTTTCTGCCCGATCTAAGACAGATCGATCAAAAATTTTGGCCTCTGAGATACCAGCAGACTTCAGGCCATCTTTTAAGTTATCTTTCGAAAACTCTTTTGCGCCGATGATTTCGATTTGTGCGATGGCAGGCCGCTCGGCAACAAACACAATCAGTACGTCGTTCTCAACTTCTAGTCGGACATCGGTATAAAAACCGGTGGCGTAAAGCGCTTTTATAGCGGCGGCGGCTTTGTCATCATCCATGCGTTCGCCAACTTTGACGGGCAGGTAACTAAAAACCGTGCCAGCCTCGGTGCGCTGCACGCCTTCAACGCGAATATCGCGTATCACGAACGGCTGAATGGCGAATGCCGCTAGCGACAATAAGCCACCCACAAGCGATGCAAGTAATCGAGAAATAGTACGAATGGAGTTAGTACGGGACGTGCGAAGTATTCGAGGCATTAAAAATTAACCAGAAACAAGACGTTGAATGTCGTTAAAAAAAGCAAAAGCGGTTAGTCCCATCAGTAGCGCAAAGCCAACGCGTTGACCTATTTCCATCGCCTTGTCTGATACGGGACTTCCCTTGATAATTTCAACCGTATGATACAGCAACTGCCCCCCATCCAAGACGGGGATGGGTAGCAAATTAAGTACCCCAATACTGACGCTAATCAGTGCCAAAAAGCCTAAATAATAAGTGAGCCCCAGCTTGGCAGACTGCCCCGCATAATCCGCGATCGTAATAGGCCCGGAAATATTTTTCCATGAGATATCGCCTAGCACCATACGGCCTAACATTTTCAGGCTGAATATCGACATTTCCCAAACCTTAACGACCCCCTTAACGCCCGCTTCTAGCGGGTTGTAGCGCACCGTCGTAATTAGCGCATCGTTGGCGACGCGATCAACCTTGGGTGTCAATCCTATACGACCAAAGGTCTGCCCGCCCTCAGTGACGGCCCGTGGGGTAACCGTGGCGTCATAGACTTCTCCTCTGCTTTCAACCAACAGTTTAACCGGCAGATTCGCACTTTTTACGACAACTGCCACCATCTCACGCCATTCCGTGATTGGCGTGTTGTTGACCGCAATAATTTTGTCGCTAGGCTTTAATCCCGCCGCTTCTGCCGCACCATTTTTAGCAACTACTTCCACTATTGGCGCAATCGGCAAACGGTAGGCGCTAACGCCTAACTTGGCTAAAAAATCTTTATCCAAATCGGCTTTTTCAATACTATCCATTGGTAATTGTCGCGTAATGATTTGCCCGCCGCGCGTCTGGACTTCGATTGTCGCCGTGCGGCGTGATGCGGCGTGATCAAGCAGATAAAGCCTAGCGTCACTCCATGTTTTAGTGGCATTGCCGTCAATGGAAATGACGCGATCATATTCATTAAAGCCTGCGACGGCGGCGGGTGTATTCGCAGCTGGTTTTGCCACAAAGGGAATAGCGCCTGGCTGTCCCAGCATAAATACAATCCAGTATAAAAATGCTGCAAGAATGAAATTAGCCGCAGGTCCCGCGGCAATGATTGCCATGCGTTGCCATACGGTTTTGTTGTTAAACGCTCTAGCACGTTCAGCGGGGGCGACTGATTCATCACGCTCATCGGCCATTTTGACGAAGCCACCCAGCGGCAGTATGGCTATCGCCCATTCGGTTTGATCGGGACCTACGCGCTTCATCCAAATAGTTTTTCCGAAACCAACTGAGAAGCGAATGATTTTGACATCACACCAACGTGCCACCCAATAATGTCCAAGTTCGTGAATGGTCACTAAGATGCCGATGGCGAGTAAAAATGACGCGATGGTGATCAATAAACTCATTGGACTTGTACCCGCGCTAGTGCTGCTGAGCGCGCCAGTTCATCGGCGCGTAAGATAATGTCAAGAGAAGCCGCTGATTCAACGGCAACATCCGTGAGCACAGCTTCTATAACACGCGGTATATCCACAAAGCGGCACTTTCCAACTAAAAATTGTTCGACAGCAATTTCGTTAGCTGCGTTCATGATGGTCGGTGCTGTGCCACCGCGCTGCATTGCCTCATAGGCTAATCGCACGCACGGGAAGCGCTCAAGATCGAGATGTTGAAATTCGAGCTTACCGAGCGTAGCGAAATTTAGCGGCGCTACTCCCGCATCAATACGATCTGGGTATCCCAAACCGTAGGCAATCGGTGTGCGCATATCAGGGTTACCCAGTTGCGCCATCACCGAGCCATCGCGATAAGTCACCATCGAATGAATGACGCTCTGCGGATGAATCACAACTTCAATTTTGTCTGGCGGGGCATTAAACAACCAATGCGCTTCAATCACTTCCAGCCCTTTATTCATCATGGTGGCAGAATCGACCGAAATTTTTTTGCCCATCACCCAATTGGGATGGGCACACGCCTCGGCTGGCGTGACATTGAGCAAATCGTCCAACGACCGATTGAGAAATGGTCCACCAGACGCGGTCAGGATAATTTTTTCAACCCCTACCTCGGCAAGACCCGCATGAAAATTGCGTGGCAACGATTGAAATATCGCGTTATGTTCGCTATCAATAGGCAATAGCGTTGCGCCATTTTTACGCACGGTATCCATAAATAATTTGCCCGCCATGACGAGCGCTTCTTTATTGGCAAGCAGCACAATTTTTTTCGCCTTTGCTGCCGCAAGGGACGATCGCAACCCCGCCGCGCCAACAATAGCTGCCATCACCACATCAACATCGTGATGAGTTGCAATGTCCTCTAGCGCTGAAGCGCCACTCCGTACTTCAGTAGCGAGTGATTTGTTACGCAATATTCTCTCTAGTCTTGCTGCTGCATCCGCATTCGCCATTACTGCAAAGCGCGGCTGAAATTTTTCGCATAACGCCACCATTTCATCAACCTTGGTGGCAGCAGACAGTGCGTAGGCGCGGTAGCGATCAGGATGCCGCTCAATCACATCCAGCGTGCTCATACCGATAGAGCCGGTCGCACCCAGAATCGTGACATTCTTAACTTTAGGAGTTGTCATAACCGTTGCATCACCAACACATACAGCCCCGCCACCGGCAAGGTGGAGGTGAGGGCATCGATGCGATCCATCATGCCGCCGTGGCCTGGCAATAGAGATGAGGAGTCTTTTAAGCCCACCCCGCGTTTCATCCATGACTCAAATAGATCACCCATAACTGACATCACGCCTAACAAAACAAACAGCGCAAATAGTACCCAGCCGTGCGAATGCAATTGCAGCGCCCACGCATCGCCACGCGCAATGGCGTACTGGCTGAACGCCTGCCAGACAAAAAAGTAGAGTGCCACGCCGATAATTGCCCCCGCCGCACCTTCAACTGTTTTGCCGGGGCTAATGGCAGGCGCTAGCTTATGTTTGCCGAACGCTTTGCCGACGAAGTAGGCCGCGCAGTCTGCGACCCAAACGATGAGTGCAAACGTGAGCAACATCCATGGGCTCATGTCGTGCAGCGCTAAAAACGCGAGCCAAGTGGGGAATATTACAATCCAGCCCGCAATGGCCGCGACCCAAAAACTATTCTCGCCTTTGGGACGCCACGTTTTTGCCAACCACCACGGTGCAACCGTCAGCCAGAAGACAGCAGAAATGATGAATCCGCCGATGGCGAGGAACTCAAAATCAAGAAAGGTGCGGTCCAAATAGGCGAAAAAAATGACCGCAGAAACCAATGCAGATAAGAAAAAATACGCACGTTTGCCACCAATCGGAAATTGACAAAATCGGCTCCACTCCCAGCAGGAAACTAGCGCAATGCCAAGCGTGAAAATGTCCCACGCCCAGTTCGGAAATTGAAATAGCGCCACGAACACAATGGGCAAAATGACCAGCGCCGTAATGATGCGTGTTTTTAGCATGGTAACGCTTGCTGACTACGCAACACTTGCAGCATCAATCACGTTTTGTGAGGCCGGTGATTTTGCCTCTCGGAGTTGCTCGCTGGTGCGGCCGAATCGGCGCTCGCGTTTGGCGTATGAGTTAACGGCGGCAAGCAAACTGTTGCGCCCAAAGTCAGGCCATAATTCTTGGGTAAAATGAAACTCGGTGTAGGCCAACTGCCATAGCAAAAAATTACTGACGCGTTCCTCACCGCCGGTGCGAATAAATAAATCCGGCTCAGGCGCGTATGCCATTGACAGATGCTGGGTAATATCTTGCTCGGCTATTAAAAAGTCATTATGTAGCGTGCTACTTGGGGCATTATTGCTTGAAGACGCCCGTGCCATCTGCACTTTGTTAATTGCTTGCAATATGTCCCAGCGCCCACCGTAATTGGCAGCAACCGTTAATGTCAGCGCCTTATTATTGGCCGTGAGCACTTCACCAGCAGCAATTTTTTCGCGAATACGCACATCAAAGGGCGATAAATCACCGATGACTTTGAAGCGAATATTGTTTTCGTGAAGCCTTGCTACTTCACCCTCAAGCGCCAGCAAAAAAAGCTGCATGAGCACGGATACTTCATCTTGCGGACGCCGCCAATTTTCGGTGGAAAAGGCAAATAAGGTTAAGTACTGAATGCCAAATTCGCCGCACGCTTTCACCGTTTCGCGCACCGCTTCTACGCCGCGCTTATGCCCTGCAACACGCGGCATGTAACGTTTCTTCGCCCAGCGACCGTTGCCGTCCATGATGATGGCGACATGGCGCGGTACGTCGGCGACATCAGGAATAACTAGCGTAGGACTTTGAAAATTCATGACTCGCCTTTGTACAAGATTGCCGCTGTGCAATATGTCAGCGACTAAACTGACATTAATTCTTTTTCTTTGTCGTGCACCATCTTATCAATATCAGCAATATGCTTATCGGTCATTTTCTGCACATCGTCCTGCGCTTTTTTCTCGTCATCTTCAGGGAGCAATTTTGCTTTCAACGCCTCTTTTAAGTTGGTATTAGCGTCGCGTCGAATATTACGCACCGCCACCTTGGCGTCTTCGCCTTCGACTTTAACGGTCTTCGCCATCTCTTTACGACGCTCCTCGGTAAGCGAGGGCATCGGCACGCGCACAACATCACCTGTGGTCGAAGGATTTAGCCCCATATCGGAGTCTCGAATGGCTTTTTCAATCGTACCCGCCATTTTTTTCTCAAATGGCTGAACGATGATGGTGCGCGAGTCGGCTAATGTTAAATTTGCTACCGCCGTGATGCCAACCATCGAGCCGTAATAATCAACTTGGATTTGATCCAACATGCCAGCATGAGCGCGTCCGGTACGAATTTTTGCGAGATTATTTTTCAACGACTCAAGCGACTTCTGCATTTTTTGTTCAGACGTTTTTTTAAGCTCTGCAACGTTCATATTTTCTCCTTATCTAGTTTGGCTAGCGCCCGAATTTTAGAACCGCTTTGTTTTCGTTACCGCGCTGATTTTAGAACCGCCGATTCACGCCGATTGACGTCGATAACGTCAAAAAAAAGCACAAACGCAGTTTGGTATTCAAACACTAATCTACTGTGGGCTTTTGCTTTTATCGACATGCTTCGGCGTTTATCGGCGGTTCCAACTCGACGGTTTCAATTCTTGCTTCAAGCATGCACCAATGTGCCCTCATCTTCACCCATCACAACGCGCTTTAATGCGCCCTGTTTGAATATAGAGAAGACTTTTATCGGTAATTTCTGGTCGCGACAAAGTGCTAATGCGGTGGCGTCCATCACCTTTAAGTTTTTGACAATTGCCTCGTCGAAGGTGAGTGAATGATAACGCGTAGCAGTGGGGTCTAGCTTAGGGTCGGCCGTGTAGACGCCATCGACCTTGGTGGCTTTCAACACAATATCGGCTTCGATTTCGCGGCCACGCAACGCGGCAGCAGTGTCGGTGGTAAAAAATGGATTGCCGGTACCCGCGGCGAACACGACTACCTTGCCCTCTTCTAAATAGCGCATGGTCTTGCCGCGTATGTAGGGCTCAACGACGGGCTCGATATTAATCGCCGACTGCACGCGCGGGATTAGACCCACTTTTGATAGAGCGTCTTGCAAGGCTAGTGAGTTAATCACGGTAGCCAACATACCCATGTAGTCGGCGGTTGCGCGATCCATGCCTGCCGCACTGGTGGAAACGCCGCGAAAGATATTGCCACCGCCGATGACAATGCCGATCGCTACGCCCATGTCGGCAACTTCTTTGATCTCAGCGACGATGCGCTCGATGGTAGGTCTGTTGATGCCAAACGCGTCATCGCCCATCAACGCTTCACCGGAAAGCTTCAGCAAAATACGTTGGTACTTGGTCGTAATAACAGGGGAAAGTGCAGATGCCATGCGAAATTTCTCCTAATGTAGTTGTAGTGATGCTTAGAAGCTTTTTTTGGAACCGCCGATACACGCCAATACACGCCGATAAAGCCAAACACTATGCAATCTATTGGCACTACTCAAGTACACCGACAAACACAAAGTCAAAATTAAGGCTGATTTGATTTGGTTTTATCGGCGTTCGTCGGCGTTCATCGGCGTTTGCAAATTTTTTGATTTATCGTCGTACATCGCGACTAGGCGATTCCAAATTTTTACCACCTTACTTAACCAACTCCGCGTCTTGTTTTTTCTTAGCCGCTGCCGCTTGCTCCGCCACTTCCGCCGCGAAGTCGGTCACTTTTTTCTCAATGCCTTCGCCGACCACATAGAGGGTGAATGCGTTTACAGCCGCACCCTTAGACTTCATCAATTGCTCAATGGTTTGCTTATCGTCTTTCACAAACGGCTGCGTTAATAGTGAAACTTCTTTCAAATATTTCGCAATCGAGCCATCGACCATTTTGGCGACAATCTCTACGGGCTTGCCTGATTCAGCCGCTTTCGCTTCAGCCACCGAGCGCTCTTTAGCAATATCTTCAGCCGCCACACCTGAGGCATCGAGGGATTTTGGCTTGGTCGCAGCAATATGCATCGCCACATCTTTTGCAAGCATAACGTCGCCGCCGGTAATATCAACCAGGGTGGCAACTTTGGCGCCACCGTGAATGTATGAAGTAAGCGCGCCTTTAGCGTCAATGCGTTTGAAACGGCGGATGGATAAATTTTCGCCAACTTTACCGATGAGCGCTTTGCGCACCTCATCAACGGTTGTGCCATTCATTGGCATCGCCGATAACGCCTCAACATTCGCCGGGCTGGCGTCAGCAACCATCCTGACTAAGGCAGCGCTCATGGCGAGAAAATCGTCATTTTTGGCAACGAAGTCAGTTTCGCAATTGACTTCAACCATCGCACCCAATTTTTGATCCGCCGAAATGTAGATAGCGCAAACGCCTTCTGCAGCAATTCGCGACGCCGCCTTACTGGCTTTGTTGCCGAGCCTTACTCGCAAAATTTCTTCGGCTTTTTCCATATCGCCTGCCGCTTCGGTTAGCGCTTTTTTACATTCCATCATCGGCGCGTCGGTTTTCTCGCGCAATTCTTTAACCATACCTGCTGTAACATCAGCCATTTTCGTTTTCCTAAATTCGTTAAATGCTTATCGTCTAAAATCGATTCCACTTCAAAAAAAAGGGGCCGGAGCCCCTTTTTTGCGTGTGTTACCGCTTACTGAATTGTGGCTTCATCGTCGGTCACTTCAACCAACTCATCCGAGGCTTTCACCATCTCGTTAATAACCATGCTCTTGCCCTCAAGAATCGCATCGGCGACACCGCGAGCATACAAGCGAATTGCGCGGGTGGAGTCATCATTACCTGGAATCACGTAATCAACGCCATCGAGCGAATTGTTGGTGTCAACGACACCGATGATTGGAATACCGAGTTTTTTAGCTTCGGTGACAGCGATTTTATGAAAACCAACGTCAACGACAAAAATTGCATCGGGAACGCCGCCCATATCTTTAATACCGCCCATCGCCTTCGATAGCTTCTCCAACTCGCGGGAATAGGTCAACGCTTCTTTTTTGGACAGTTTTTCAAGCGAGCCCTCTGCAACCATTAGCTCTAAATCTTTCAAGCGCTTCAACGAGCCCTTGATGGTTTTGTAGTTGGTTAACATTCCACCCAACCAGCGTGAATCAACATACGGCATACCAGCGCGAGTGGCTTCTTCCATGATGATTTCACGGGCTTGGCGCTTAGTGCCAACAAAAAGTACGGTACCTTTATTGGATGACAAGGTGCGGACAAACTTCAACGCATCTTGAAACATCGGCAACGATTTTTCGAGATTGATAATGTGAATCTTATTACGCGCACCGAAAATAAACGGTGCCATTTTTGGGTTCCAGAAGCGGGTTTGGTGGCCAAAGTGGACACCGGCTTCTAACATTTGGCGCATTGTTGTGGACATCTGTTGTTACTCCATCATTTGAGTTAAGGTTGTGTCTACCATTCGCTGTACTAAAACGATAGTAATATCGTGCTAGACCTTAACGGTGCGAGTGGGACAATTTAAGACAATTAAAAGCGATTACTAATAACCAAGTTTAATCCCGAGTAAATTTCGGAAAGTCTTTGATTATACATATAAATTCGACCAAAAATCAACGCGCTAGCCCCGTCAAATGAGATTCCCCAAGCCCCCAACCCTACTCCCAAAGGCGTTGCCACTGCCAGTCTCATTCGCCATTCGTCTAGCGCTGGCGTTGGCGATTACTGGCGGCATTTATTTGCTGACGCGAAGCAAAGTATTCGCCGTTTTAACCTTGCCGATTTGGGGCGCGATACTTGCCAAACCTGTCGTCGAAAGTTTAGAGACCTATTTTGACTTCGTGCGTAAGCAGCCATGGCGACAGTGGCAAGGCCATTATTATGAATTTCAAGGCCATCACGTGCGTATCTATGACGTGGATAGCGCACTTTGGTTTTGTGACGTAGATATTTTTAATGCGCTCGGCTTGAAGCTAGACCCTCAACTCCGTCATATTTATCCAGCGTCTGAATACGCAGAATTAGAGGGCACAACACTAAAAGCGTTTTCAGAAGCGGCAGTGCTGCGTGTCGTCGGCAATATCCGCCACGCGGAAGTGGGCAAACTATTGTTCTGGCTTGAACGTGAAGTGATTTTGCCGCACCACAATAAGAAAAAAAATAAGCTTTAGCATTGGTGGAAAGTTAAAACAGGTTTATTGGCGGCTATTTTCAAGCATATTTGTTTGTAAAACCCCTCCACTAGGCGACTTTTAATTGTTGACCATTCCCATCATGACATGGTTAATCCTCCCCTGCTATACTCTCGCCCTATGAACGTTACCCTAAAAACTAGCCCTGACATTGCCAAAATGCGCATTGCCGGCAGGCTTGCATCAGAGGTGCTCGACTACATAACGCCGTTCGTTAAAGCGGGCATTACCACCGGCAAAATTGATAAGTTGTGTCATGACTATATGGTGGATGTACAGCACACGATTCCTGCCACGTTGGGCTATGCGCCACCGGGACACAAGCCCTACCCGGCTTCACTATGTACTTCTGTTAATCATCAGGTATGCCACGGTATTCCGGGCGAGAAAATACTGAAGCACGGCGACGTAATCAATATTGATGTGACAGTGATTAAGGATGGCTATCACGGCGACACCAGCCGTATGTTTACCATTGGTGAGCCATCTATTCAGGCAAAGCGCTTGTGCGAAACAACCTTTGAAGCGATGTGGCGCGGCATCAATCAGGTAAAACCAGGTGCTACGATTGGCGATATTGGGCACGCGATTCAGGTTTTTGCGGAGTCAAATAGTTTTAGCGTGGTTCGCGAATTTTGCGGACACGGCATTGGTACTAAATTTCATGAAGAGCCGCAAATTTTGCATTACGGCAAAGCGGGTCAAGGCATGGCGCTCAAAGCCGGCATGATTTTTACCGTTGAGCCAATGATTAACGCGGGCAAAAAAGATATTCGCATGTTGGGCGACGGCTGGACCGTTGTCACTGCGGATCATAGTTTATCGGCGCAGTGGGAACACACCGTATTAGTCACTGACACAGGCTTTGAGGTACTCACCACCTCAGCGGGTGCGCCCGCTATGCCGCAGCACTTAAAGCTTGCCGCGTAGTCGCAAAACCGCCAAAACCCTCATAGCCACTAAGCTCTATAATCCACACAATTTTTACGCCATGACGGATGCCCTAACCCGCTTGGCTTATGTAAAATCGATACGTGATTGGCTGGGTATCGAGAGACAATCTCTCGCAACGTCATACCTTAGCTGCCCCCAACCTGATCGTTACCTGCGTACACACGCCGGCTTGGTTGACAATGTCATCTGTCAAATCGCGACCGATATTGGCCTACCCGATAGCAGTGCCCTCTTGGCCGTAGGCGGCTACGGGCGTGGCTATTTGTTTCCATCCTCCGACGTCGATGTACTGGTGCTTCTACCGGACAGCAACACAGAGGCTAATCAAACCATCGAAGCGTTTGTGAGCCTGCTATGGGATGTGGGCTTAGAGCCTGGCATCTCGGTCAGAACCGTTAATGAATGCGTGATTGAAGCGAAAAAAGATGTGACGGTGGACACCAGCATGTTAGAGGCGCGTTGTATTTGGGGTGACACCGCGCTCAGTGCAGAGTGTATCGGCGCACTAAATGGTGCGCGCAACATTACCGCCTATTTAGCCGCAAAGCGCGACGAGCAGCATCGTCGTCATGCGCGCCATAACGACGTTGCGCTTAATCTTGAACCCAACATCAAAGAAAGCCCCGGCGGGCTGCGTGACCTACAGACGGTTTTGTGGATTTCACGCGCATCTGGTTTGGGTAATGATTGGCTAAGCTTGGCGGGCAATGACCTCATTACCATTGAAGAGGCCAAACTCGTGACTAAACATCGACGGGTGCTGATTGATTTACGCATTCGCCTACATCTGCTCGCGGGTCGACGCGAAGATAGGCTGGTGTTTGATCACCAAACCGCGCTCGCCGAACAGCTCAACCTTAAACCAACATTAAATAAACGCGCATCAGAAGTCTTGATGCAACGCTATTATTTATCGGCCAAAATTATTTGGCAGCTAAATTCAATATTGCTGGCAAATTTGAGTGAGCGGATTAACGCGCCCAAGCGCGACGTGGTGAAAAAAATTGACGATGATTTCGAATGCGTCAACGGTAATGTCGCCGCAATAGACGTAGGTATTTTTAGGCGAGACCCAAGCGCTATTTTTCGCGCATTTTTAGCGCTCCAAAAAACACCTGCCGCGGAATTTTTTGCCGCAGATACCTTACGCGCGCTGTGGCGCGAAGTTCCACGCATCGGCGCAATTTTTCGCAAAGACCCAGCCAACAATCAATTATTTTTAACAATTCTCAAAAGTGAGCGACTGTCGTTCACCTTACGGCGGATGAGTCGCTACGGCATATTGGGCCGCTATCTGCCGGCGTTTGGCCGCATTGTCGGGCAAATGCAGCATGATTTATTTCATGTTTACACGGTGGATGAACATATTTTGATGGTGCTTCGAAACATGCGTCGCTTGGTGCTGCCGCGTTTTGAGCATGAATTTCCGTTTTGTCACGCGTTAGCGTGTGAATTTGACGACGTGCATTTACTCTATTTGGCGTGCCTATTTCACGATATCGCCAAAGGTAGAGGCGGCGACCACTCGGCGCTCGGCATGAATGACGCGCGGCGTTTTTGTAAACAGCTTAATTTACCCGCCGCCGATGCCGCATTGGTTGCATGGCTGGTCGAGATGCATTTGGTCATGTCGGCGACCGCACAAAAGCAGGATTTAACTGACCCAGAAATCATCGCTGATTTTGCAAAGCGGGTTGTGACCGAGCGGCGACTGATTGCGCTTTACCTATTAACAGTAGCCGATATTCGCGGCACCAGCCCGCATGTCTGGAACGGCTGGAAAGCCAAATTACTTGAAGAATTATTCCGCGCCACAAGGCGATTATTGCGCGGCGATAGCGCAATCAATGAACATTGGCTCGACTACAAACGTCGCGATACCTTAGCCAAGCTCGGTTCTACAAGTAATAAAAGACCACCGCCAATATGGTCTGTGGTGGATGAACGCTATTTCCAGCGCTTCGATACGGATGACTTAACTTGGCACGCCCAAGTCATTGGCGACGACATCGCACCCAGCGCCCCACGCGTACTGGTGAAAGCCGATCAATCAAGCGAATTAATTGAAGTGCTCGTGATGGCACCAGACCGCACCGGCTTATTTGCGCGCATCACCCAAGCCCTTGAGCGCTTACAATTTGATATCGTCAGCGCGCGCGTTTACACCACTAAAAATGCGTTTGCGCTCGATACCTTTTTGGTCGTCCCTAAATCAAAACACCAGCGCGAAAGCGCCGCTACGCTTACAAAAATTGAACGCGAGTTAACCGGCGCCATTACAGCAACTGCGCTCCCAAGCGCCACCACCGCCAGAATTAATCGCCAAGCCAAACACTTTCCGCTAAAAGCCGACGTCACCATCCGCCCGGTGCGAGACAACGATTACCACGAGCTTTGTATCACCTGCACCGACCGTCCCGGCCTTTTATCGGCCATCGCCCGCGTGTTGTTGGAAGCTGGAATTAACGTCCACGACGCCCGCATCACTACCCTAGGCTCACGCGCCGAGGACATATTTATTATTGAAAGTAAAACGCTGAAAAATTCAGCAGCAGTGGCCGCGCTGACAGCGCAGATTGAGGCGTTGGTGGGGTAGTTTCCCTGTAGAAAAGGTCGGTCTTGCGCCAGCCAAAAAAACAGGTATGGCCTAAATTCGTGCGGCTGCTATTAATCAAAGCGATCTCTTCGCCGCAACCAAAAATCCTCACAACCTCCCTTTTAAAGGGAGGAGTTGCCTAGTTCAGCGGCACACATTTTTTTATTGGACAGTACTTGTTGGACAGTACTTTCTTTTATAACACTGCATTGGTTCCTCCCTTTGAAAAAGGGAGGTTAGGAGGGATTGCGTACGCCTGCTTGCAACGTGGTCAAGAATTCTCACAACAGCAATCTGAACTACAGGCTATTCAGGGTGGCGTTAGCTTGCGGGGCAAGCTTACGTCCCCACCGTCTTATTATCATTGAGCTTCACCCAGCCGATGATGACGCGGTAGAGATACCACGCGAATACGCCGAATGGCAATACCCATAACACCACCATGCCGATGCCTAGTGTGAGTAAACCGAGTATCCAAAACACGGCCCAGGCGAGCAACCACCACAAGAGACCAAACCAAAACGTGCGCGATAGCCAACTGTAATGAGTATCTAGCCATGTGCCGCGCACATCATCGCTTTTTACCGCACCTACAATCATGGCAACAATCGCCAAAATGTAGAGCGTGAATGGGGCAATGCCGTGCAGGATATAGAGTAATTGCAGGGTATTTTTTTCGCCTGACAAATCACGTTCTTGAAGGTTCGACGGTGCACTGGTCACGGATGGGGCGGCGTAGGGATTGTTTGGCTCGTTCATTGTGGGTTCGCATTCTTATAAAAATTAGTCGTCATCATATGGGGCAAGGTCAGGAAAAAGTATTTCGGTAAAGCCAAATTTAGTCATGTCAGCGATACGCATAGGATACAACACGCCGTCTAGGTGGTCACACTCATGCTGCACCACGCGGGCATGAAAGCCATCAACGCTGCGATCAATGATGTTGCCCAGCTCATCCACACCGGTATAGCGTATTGCGGAGGCGCGCGGCACGCATCCGCGTAATCCGGGTACTGATAAGCAGCCTTCCCAGCCCTCTTCAATTTCCGCCGTGAGTGGCGTGATCACGGGGTTAATCAATATTGTGAATGGCACGCACACACCGGGGTAGCGCGGATTCTCGGCAATTTCAAATATCACTACACGCCAATTTTCACCAATCTGCGGTGCGGCAAGCCCCGCCCCATGCGCGTGGATCATGGTGGCGTTCATGTCTGCGATGAGGGCAAATAATTTGTCACTGCCGATTGCCGCCATCGGCCAATCGAGTGACGGCGCCAGTAACGATGGCGTGCCCATCTTTAATATCGGGCGTATGTTGCCCATGACACTACTCATCAGTTATTTCCAACCTGCTTGGGCTGCGGCGGGCATGGCCGCATGCAACTCAACCGCTTTTGCCAAAATAATTTTGACTTTTTCCATGCCAACTTTTAGCACGGCATCGGCGTCTTCTAGCTTAATACCGTTAGCGGACGACCCCAATCCGGCGGCATGATTCATCGACAGCGCTAAGGTCGCGTAGGATAAATTTTGCTCGCGCGCAAGCGAAGCCTCTGGCATGGTGGTCATGCCAACCATCGTGCAACCATCGCGGCCTAGCTTTAAGACCTCTGCTCTGGTCTCAAGCCGTGGACCTTGGGTCACGCCTAGCGTACCGTTCTCAATCACGGCCACATTGGTCGCTTTCGCCGCACCCAGCAGCAACAGGCGGGCGATGTTGCAGTACGGATTGGTGAAATCAATATGGGTGACGGGCGCATCCCCTTCAAAATAAGTATGCTTACGGCCATAGGTGTAGTCGATCACCTGATCCGGCACGCACAATACACCTGGCCCCATGTCAGGGGCAACACCGCCCACCGCATTTACGGCCATTACTCGCGTCACCCCAACCGACTGTAATGCCCACATATTGGCGCGGTAATTAACTTCATGTGGCGGCAGCGTATGCCCATAGCCATGACGCGCTAAAAACACCACCACCGCGTCACCAATACGTCCATACGTTAGATAACCCGACGGGTCGCCATAAGGCGTGCGGACAATTTCTTTTGTCATGATTTCAAGATTGGGTAAGTTGGTTAAGCCGGTACCACCTATGATTGCTAGCAAAATGTGCTCCAGTATTAAAATTAAAGTCGTTTATTGGCGGGCATCTTGAGGCATTTATGCTCCAAACTATCCGCTGATATTAGGGTTTGTCAATTTATAGTGAGTAACGAGTGGGTTTGGTTAGCGAATCGGTTATGCTAGCTTCATCAGCCCAACAGATAAAGAGTGTCATTCAAAATTTGTTGGGCAAACAAATCTTGCCCAACCTACGCAAAAACTCCCCTTACTTTCCTTTGATCGCCCGTATCTCCGCCATATTCCGCCATGCGCCCGCTACATCCATGCCGTAGCCGAAGACAAATCGATTGGGCACCGTTAGCCCTATATAGTCAGCTTGTAAGGGTTTCTTTGCATTCATTTCGATGCCGTAGTCCTTTACACAAAATACCGCAGAAGCCACACTCAATGCACCGGTGCGTTTAACCAAGTCAACAATAGCGGCAAGCGTAATGCCTTCATCCAAAATATCATCAAGGATTAACACATGGCGACCGGCGATATTGTCACGCGGTGCGACGCGCCAAGTAAGCTCTGTGCCAACAGTCGCGTTGCCATAACGCGAGGCTTGCACGATATCAAAATCACACGGTATATTGAGGTGCGGCAATAGTTGCCCACTGAACACCACGGCTCCCCCCATCACCGATAAGATAAGCGGGTATTTGTCTTTGTAATCACGATTAATGCCTACAGCAACGCGCTCAGTGGCCGCGTCTACCTCCGCTTTATTGAAGAGTAGGTCAGAGTTGGTTACGATGGCGTTGGCTTCGTCGAGCGTCATGATGTGGATGTCTTATAAATAGCACTAATGATGGAATAACAGGACTTACTTTTTCATCCGCTGCAAATGCTTGGTGAACGCTTCACCAACCTCATGATGCTTCATGCCGAATGCCATCGTGGCCTGCAAATAGCCCAGCTTCGAGCCGCAATCAAAGCGCGTGCCATCAAACTCGTAGGCAAATACTTTTTCTTTTTTAAGTAGTGCGGCGATACCGTCAGTTAATTGTATTTCCTTACCAACACCATGCTGAATTTTTTCGAGCTCCTTAAAAATCGCAGGCGTCAATATGTAGCGACCGACCACACTTAATGTTGATGGTGCATCTTCCATTTTTGGTTTTTCAACAATTGCCGACATGCGCGAGACACGTTCACCAATTTTCTTCGATATCGGTGTTGCGGCGACGATACCGTACGACGACACTTCGCTTTTTGGCACGTCAACGCAGCCCAGTATCGACGCGTGATGCGCTTCATATTGAGCAATCATTTGCTTCATGACGGACACCTTGGCGTCGATTAAATCATCGGCCAAGATCACTGCAAACGGCTCGTCGCCCACTAAGTGTTTGGCGCACAGTACAGCGTGGCCTAACCCCATTGCCTCTGGCTGACGCACGTAAACATATTGCACATTGGCGGGCAACATATTGCGAACGTCATTCAATAATTTGTGTTTCCCTTTTAACTGTAACTCGGCCTCAAGTTCATATGCCTTGTCAAAGTGATCTTCAATGGTGCGCTTGCCGCGTCCGGTGACAAAAATCATTTCCGTAATACCAGCGGCTGCGGCTTCCTCTACCGCATATTGAATGAGCGGCTTATCGACCACCGGCAGCATTTCTTTTGGGCTCGCTTTCGTGGCTGGCAAAAAGCGTGTGCCTAAGCCAGCAACGGGGAAAACAGCTTTGGTAATTTTTTGGGTCTTCATATTTTCCTGATGCAGATTGTGAAACGGGGAACCTGTAATGAGATGAAAAAAAGATCAGACGAAATTTGCCAATGTCGGCTAATCGTTTTCTAACATTGTCGTAAATGTCGCTTCATCCAGCACTCTTATACCAAGCTCGTTGGCTTTTTCGAGTTTACTCCCGGCTTCGGCACCCGCAATTACAAAATCCGTTTTCTTGGATACGCTTCCCGCAATTTTCGCGCCTGCCGCTTCTAACTTTTCTTTAGCCTCATCGCGCGACATGGATTGCAGCGTGCCAGTAAGTACCACTGTTTTTTGCGCGAATGCGCCATCTAGTTTGGCTTCACGCATGGGCTCATGCTCGTCCCAATACACGCCGCCAGCTCGCAATGCGTTGATGACATCGCCATTATGCAGCTCATCAAAAAATTGTTGTATCGATTGCGCCACCACCGGGCCAACATCATTGACTTCAAGTAGTGCCTCCAATGGCGCCACCATCACACTATTCAGCTTGCCAAAGTGCTTGGCTAAATCCTTCGCGGTGGATTCGCCCACATGGCGTATACCAAGCGCAAAAATAAATCTCGCTAATGTGGTGTGCTTAGATTTTTCGATTGCCTCAATTAAATTTTGAGCGGATTTTTCGGCCATGCGCTCAAGCTTTGCCAACGTATTTACGCCATCTGCACTCAGGCGATACAAATCTGCTGGCGTGTGGATTACATTTTCGTCCACCAGTTGATCGACTAATTTATCGCCCAGCCCATCAATATTCATCATGCGCCGACTCGCAAAGTGCCGTATTGATTGCTTACGTTGCGCGGGACAAATCAACCCACCGGTGCAGCGTGCAATCGCTTCACCTTCAAGCTTTACAATGGCCGAATCACACTCTGGGCAGCGGGTGGGCATCTCAAAAATGACCGCATTGGCGGGACGTTTTGCCAGGATAACGCTTGCCACTTCTGGTATAACATCCCCAGCGCGCCTGACTACCACGGTGTCGCCAATCATGAGCCCTTTGCGCTTAATCTCATCTTCATTGTGAAGCGTCGCATTCGACACCGTGGTGCCGCCGACAAACACTGGCTGCAAACGCGCCACCGGCGTGATTGCACCAGTACGACCGACCTGCACATCGATGCCAAGCAAGACGGTAGTAGCCTCCTCGGCGGGAAATTTATGTGCAATCGCGAAGCGCGGTGCGCGTGAGACGAAGCCTAATGTTTGCTGCTGCGCAACGTTATTGACTTTGTAAACCACGCCGTCAATATCAAATGGCAAGTCGCTCCGCTTCGCGCCCATCGCCGTGTAGTAACTGATCAACCCATCCACCCCGCGCACTACCGCGCGTTCGCGCGAAACGGGAAAGCGCATCGCTTCTAGCGCATCCATCATCAAGCTATGGGTGGCGGGTTGCGCAAAATCTGCTGTGGTGGTGTTTGAAGTGTTGTTTGCAAGGTGGTCAGTTGCGTACTCTATGGCACCGATGCCGTAAGCAAAAAACGAAAGTGGACGGATGGCGGTGAGGGCTGGGTCAAGCTGACGCAACGCACCTGCGGCGGCATTGCGGGGATTAACAAATGTCTTCTCCGCCTTCGCGGCCTGCGCGGCATTTAAGCGCGCAAAATCCTTTTTTTGCATGAGCACTTCGCCTCGAACTTCAAACAGCGGTGGCGCGTTTTTGATGGTGAGGGGAATGCTGCGTATCGTTTTTAAGTTTCGCGTGACATCTTCCCCAACAGCGCCGTCGCCTCTGGTCGCCCCGTGGGTGAAAACACCATTCACATAGGTGAGTGAGATGGCGAGGCCATCAAATTTCGGCTCACACGCGTATTCCAATGTCGCCGTGTCGATATCTAATCCGTCACGGCAGCGTTTATCAAAACCAGCAATATCGTCCTGCGTAAACGCATTGTTCAGGGACAACATCGGCACACGATGTGTGACTTCGCTAAATTTATCCAGCGCCTTTGCCCCGACGCGCTGGGTGGGGGAATCATCGGACACGTATTCGGGATGCTGTGTTTCTAGACTCACCAACTCGTTGAACAGCGCGTCGTACTCGGCATCAAGAATGGTCGGCGCATCTTCGACGTGATAGCGATAAAGATGCCCTTCAATCTCGACCTTGAGGGCGGCAACACGAGCGGATACAGACATAAAAATTACGAGTACAAACGCAACGCAGTGGCAGACCCCGGCACCACGCCTTTTTGCTGCATCTCGCCGGTTATTTCGTGAATGGTGTCGTTGATGCTGCGCTTTGCCTGCGCGGTGAGGGTTTTTTTGTTGTCATCCACCAGCTCGCCCTGCAAAACATCCGCAAATTGCAACGCTAAGGTGTACATGCGTTCAAATACTTGGCTCGGATTTGGCGTGCGTGGCACATCCAGGGCTAACGTTAACTGCGTGAAATACGGCTGCTCCGTTCGTAACGAACTTGACTCAGCCGGATTGCCATTACGAAGGGTGTAGAGCACACGGCTCAAGTCGTCTTTGGCGGCATATTCGCCCGCCGGCAAGGTAATCAAGCCTTTTGCCTCGGCAAGCCCCCGTAATTTAGTGGCGGCAAAGGTGACACCACTTTTGCCGATAATATTCACCGCGATTTCGATATCGGTATCGGCACAAAACGCATCCACCATTTGTGCGCGTCGGAGCGCATCGGTAACATCTTCGCGCTGCGATACCGCGTTAAGGCTTGTCGCAAACGCAGACATGGCCTCATCAAAGGCAATGATTACCCTTCCATCCACCACACCCGAACGGTCAGCGAGTTGTAGACCCGCGCGCAGCTCGCGGTATTTTTCGTCAAGTGTCGGATCAATGGGCTGCCATAAGCCGCCGATCAAGCCTTCCCACAGCACATGTTTGGCGAGCGTTTGCGATTGCAACATCATCGGCGCGTAGCGGTCAGCATCTAATGGATGATCAGCCAGTATCATCGCTACCGTATCGATCTCCGCATTAATGATGGGCAGCAACTCGTTGAGGCTGGTGACGTATGGCGGGCGCGCTTCTATTTGCGGGGTTGCGCCTAAAATCGGCATGGTCAATTCATCGAGCGCCAACTCTGCTGCTGCTGCCGTGGAAGAATTCATCACGCCGAAGGATGGCTCAACGCGCTCAGTTGATTTATCGGTGAACAACACATCGGGCGCGCTATCGCCAGCATCGCGTTGAAATGCTTTTTCAGCGCGACGCCGATAAAGCGACTCTTGCCAACGGTTATAGACAATCACGCCGACAATGATGACGACGATGATGCCGACTAAAACTAGTTGAAAATCAGAAATCATATTGGATGACCGATTGAGATAAGGTTGTTGCTATTAAATTAACTGAATTGGAACCGCGGTGAACCGAAAAGCATACGTAAAAGCAGACGTAAAAACATACTTAAACGGGGATATAAACACACACGTAGACGCTCGTTGATGAACACCGATAAAAATAAGAACTCGTTCATTCATGAGGCTTTCCAGACTAAACTGCTTCAAAACGACCGCCAAATAAGCGAATACATCAAAGACGTGAATTTTTTATCTTGCAAATCATTAGCGTTACTAATGCAACATCCAAGCTTATCATTCAGAACGTTTTTTTGAGAAATCTTACCCGCGCTGCCATACCTACTAGCCAACAAGACCTCCTATCGCATGGTAAAGCCATGCTCTGCCGGAATGACAAACCGGCGGTTATGGGCATTTCTCAACAACTAAAAAATCACGCCGCCACGGCCACCACACTACCCGGTGCGCGCGCCGCGAATTTTTTCGCCGCTTCAATATCGACCTCTACAATTCGCGAACAACCTGGCTCATTCATCGTCACGCCGACCAATTGCTCGCCCATTTCCATCGTGACTTTATTGTGGGTGATAAATAAAAATTGGGTGGAGGCGGACATCTTTTTCACCAGCTCACAGAAGCGATCAGTGTTGGCATCGTCCAGCGGCGCATCGACCTCATCAAGCAGGCAAAACGGTGCTGGGTTGAGCCGGAAAAGTGAGAACACCAACGACAACGCTGTTAACGCTTTTTCACCGCCAGAAAGTAATTGAATGGATGAATTTTTCTTGCCCGGCGGCTGCGCAAATACCTGCACACCCGCATCCAAAATCTCGTCACCCGTCAAACGCAAATAGGCAGTACCGCCACCAAATAATTCAGGGAACAACTCCATAAAGTTTTTGTTCACGGTATCAAACGTGGCCTGCAGCATGTCACGGGTTTCGCGATCAATGCGTCTAATGGCGCTCTCCAGCGTGTCAATTGCTTCTTTCAAATCTTTAGACTGCGCATCTAAAAATTCTTTACGCACGCTTGCTTGCTCAAGCTCGTGCAGTGCCGCCATATTGACTGCACCGAGCGCGGTAATTTCCGCATTCAATCGGTTAATCTCAGCTTGATAAGCGGTGGAGCGGGTTTTCTTTTCTACCGCTTCGGCTAACTCATCAAAGTTCGCGCCGTTCTCGGTTAATTGGTTGGTAAACGTCTCTTCGTTGATGCGCGCTTCTTGCTCCTTCATGCGAAGCTCGGTCATCTTATCGCGTAGCGGTTGCAGACTTTGCTCCATTATGTGACGCGCGTCTTCCAACTCTTTTAGTTTGCCCGATGCGGACTCCATCGCCTCTCGTGCAGCGGCTAGGGCTTTTTCAGCGTCAAGCCGATTATTTAATGCGCCGTCTAAACGCTCACGAATATTGCCTTCTTGCAGGTTAGTTAGCTCAGCCGTTAAGGCAAGCTTGGAGCCGGTTACCGCATCCCACCGCTTGGCAAGCTGCGCAACCATTTCGGTCATGGATTTTATTTTGTCGTGGCAGGAACGCTCAAAATAATTCGCCTCTTGTGCGCCGCGCTCTGCCGCGTTCACTCTATCTCGCGCATCCGACAATGCGCGTTCTCCTTCGCGCTGCTTATCTTCGAGCAGCATAAGCTTGTCGGTAATTTCAGAAATTTTATTGCTGCCCTCTTCTAACGCGGCTTGTGCTTCTGCCATTTCCCCGCGTTCGGCTTCAATCTCAGCGTCGATCAAACCCGTTTCCTCTCGAATGGCACCGCGACGACCCGCCGCTTGCGCGATAGCTTGGGTTAATTTCAAGCCTTCCATCTGCAAAATGTGCTCGCGGTTTTTAATATCTAGCTGTTCTTGACGCAGCTTTCTGAGCGCGTCTTGGGTATCGGTAAGCTGAAACTCAAGCTCTTTTTGCGCCGCGTCGATAATATGCCGCGCTTCAATTTTGCTCGGCAAATCGGCCTTGAGGATTTCGATTTCGCGTTGGCGTTGCAAGACACCGTGCAGCTCAGACTGCGGCCCGTGAAAGGTCACGCCATGCTGCGAATAGAGATGCCCATTGGCCGTCACCAGCACCGCGCCAAATGGTAATTTCGCCATTGTTGCGCGCGCCTCTACTTCATTATCGAGCACAAAAATATTGGCAAGGCACTCATGCACAAACGCCATTACGCCCGGCTTATCAGACGTGACCAAGGTGGAAAGCCGCACCAGCGCTTGTGTTTCAGCCGGTTCGGAACTACCCTGACCATTGCCGTTTTCTAAATACAATGACACCGCACCGGGTGGCGCATCGTTGGCGATTTTGTCGATCACGGTGACATCGCTCACCTTCATCGCATTCAAGCGTAAGCCCAATGCGGATTCCAACGCGTCTTCCCAGCCCGCTTTAATCTTAATGGCTTGCCACAAACGCGGCGCATTATCCAAGCCGTATTTACTCAGCCACATCGCCAGACGATTGTTGTTATCCATCCGCGCCTGCTGATTTTGCAGCGCTAATAATGCCGCCTCAATGCGCGCTAATTCGCGGGTGGCATTGCCGATATTGTCCACCTGTTGACGGCGTTTTAACTCATATTCAGCCACACGTTTTTCAGCGTCCAATAATTTATCGTCCACCATCGCGAGTGCTTCGAGTGCTTCAGCGCGTTCGCCTTCTACCCGCTCAAGCTCGCCCTCGTCGGGCACCACCAGCGCCATATTTTCAGTGGTTAAGCGTTGCTTTCGTAGCTCAAGCTGCGAGAGTATTTTTAGCGCATTGGCTTCACGTGATTCGTTTAATGCTTGCTCACTTTCTGCGTTGCGAACTTCATTGTCGGTGAGTTTCACGGTGGCAATGGCGTCGCGCACTTTTTCTTCAAATTGCGGCACTTCTTCACGTAAAGCTTCCGCGCGCTCGCGTGCTTCGCCGACCTTATCAATGCCGCTGGCGAGCTCACGATGCCAACGATCAAGCTCTGTCACTGTCGCGTCTTTATTGGCTTCAATTTCTAACACCTGCATGGCAAGTGCTTCCACCTGTGCGCCTAAGCGGCGGCGGTTTTCACCTAAATAATTGATCTCTTGCTCAAGCGTGACAACGGCAGTGTTAGCTTCAAACATTGCCGCTTGCGCGGATGTTAATTGATCCGTCTCGGCGTAGTGCTCTTGGCGCAGTTTATCGAGTGCCGCTTCTAGCTCACGTAGCTTGGCCGTCTCGCCCTCAAAGCCCGCCTCGGTTTTGATAATGTCATTGGCATAGCGCTCCTTGGCGGCACGCGCTTCACGCTGCTTGGTGTAGGCCCAGAGATTTTCGTTGAGCTTTAACTCAGTATGAAACTCTTGATATTTCGCCGCCACCGCCGCTTGTTCGGTGAGCTTTTCGACATTTTTTGATAGCTCACCCAAAATATCATCCACCCGATTTAAGTTCTCTTTCGAGTCCTCAAGCCTAGCTTCGGTTTCTTTACGGCGTTCACGATATTTTGATACGCCCGCGACTTCTTCTAAAAAGATGCGCAGCTCTTCGGGCTTAGAGGTAATCACCCGAGAAATCATGCCCTGCTCGATGATCGCGTAAGCACGTGGACCTAAACCAGTGCCTAGAAATACATCGGTAATATCTCGGCGGCGCACGTGCTGGCCATTAATAAAATAATCCGAGTTGCCATCCCGCGTGAGCACGCGCTTAACGGATAGCTCCGCATATTGCCCCCACTGCCCGCCGATGCGGCCCAACGAGTTATCAAATACCAGCTCCACGCTAGCGCGCGCGGAGGGTTTGCGGTTGAGCGAGCCGTTAAAAATAACGTCTTCCATCTTCTCGCCGCGCAAATTTTTGGCCGATGATTCGCCCAGCACCCAGCGTACCGCATCTATCACATTTGATTTACCGCAGCCATTGGGGCCAACGACACCAACCAATTGGCCTGGCACAGAGATAATGGTGGGATCGACAAAACTTTTGAATCCCGCAAGCTTAATATTGGTCAGACGCACAAAATTCCTTCAGCAACAGGGTA